>Ga0314774_1000040_pt1 | contig 120089 bp, 104 predicted proteins | sample MetaGCBIA2018_FD_204515 | JGI IMG/M metagenome (GOLD analysis project Ga0314774, IMG submission 204515) | Cryopeg brine microbial communities from Beaufort Sea near Barrow, Alaska, United States - CBIA 2018 | ecosystem: Environmental > Aquatic > Marine > Coastal | place: USA: Alaska... | reverse complement strand
TTGTGTCTACGGCGTGCTACGACACCTCTTTTAACTCTTGCCATGTCTTAAATCTCCAATTAAGCGAACGGTAACATGCGGCGAACCATCGCTACATCGTGATCGTGAATCATACTTCCAGAACGAAGTTGACGTTTACGCTTAGTCGATTTCTTAGTCAAAATATGACGAAGATGAGATTGTTTACACTTGAAACGACCTGAGCCAGTTTTAGAGAAGCGCTTTTTAGCACTACTGTTTGTTTTCAACTTTGGCATTTAATTGAAACTCCGCATTGAAGTGATCCCTTTTAAAAGGTCACTTGGTTTTTTAATAAGACTGTAAAAACACAGTCTATTTCGGAACAACGAACAGCACTGAAGGAGCTGCACCAGTAACCCCTACTTATTTACATAAGCAGGCGTCCCGACTGTTGTATTAAGCAAGGTTTAAAATCAAACCTTACTTTTTCTTTGTTGGGGCAACCATCATTTGCATTTGACGGCCTTCCATTTTCGGCATTTGTTCAACGGTCGCAACCTCTTGAATATCATCCCGAATACGTTCCAACATCTTCAATCCCAGTTCCTTATGAGTGATCTCGCGGCCACGGAACCATATAGTTACCTTGACACGATCTCCATTATTTAGGAATTTTACCAGGTTGCGTAGTTTTACCTGATAATCTCCCTCTTCAGTTCCTGGGCGAAACTTAACTTCTTTTAGCTGCACTTGCTTTTGATTTTTCTTAGCATCGTGCTGCTTTTTTTGCTGCTGGTAAAGGTACTTACCATAATCCATGATTTTACAAACCGGTGGATTTGCTTTCGCGGTAATTTCTACCAAATCAAATCCAGCTTCCTGAGCTGCATCAAAAGCTTCTTGAATGGTGACGACGCCCAAAGGCTCTCCGTCTGATGCTACTAGGCGTACTTCAGGCGAAGTAATCGCACTATTAATTCTATCTTTTGGTGCTTCAGGTTGTTGTGGTCTTCCACGGCCTCTTCGAATTGCGATAGCAATATCCTCCAATTATTAAAAAATTTTGTTTTGCCTGTTCGTTAACGATTGGTTTAGGCGCTTACTCTGCCTAAATTACCAATATCTGTCGTAAACAAATCAACTAGCTCTGAAAATGTAAAGCTTCCTAGGTTTTCACCCCCACGAGCACGAACATTAACCGTACCGTTTTCCATCTCTTGATCACCAACGACTAAGATATATGGAACACGTTGCATAGTATGCTCGCGAATTTTAAACCCAACCTTCTCATTTCTCAAGTCCGATTCGACTCTAAAGCCATGTTTTTTCAAATTTTTACTCATTTCGGCCACATATTCGGTGTGGACTTCCGAAATTGAGGCAATTACACATTGAGTTGGTGCTAACCAAGTTGGGAACTTACCTTCGTAATGTTCAATCAAAATTCCCACAAAGCGTTCAAGTGAACCCAAAATGGCTCGGTGAATCATAACAGGATGATGCTTCTCATTATCTTTACCGATATAGACTGCATTTAAGCGTTCTGCTTGTGTCATTGAGAAGTCTAATTGAATTGTTCCACACTGCCAAACTCGTCCAATACAGTCTTTCAACTGAAATTCAATCTTAGGGCCGTAGAAGGCACCTTCACCAGGTTGCAACACATAATCTAGGTTAGCATCCTGTAAAGTCTCCTCTAACGCAGCCTCAGCCATATCCCAGACCTCATCCGCGCCAACACGTTGCTCCGGACGAGTTGAGAATTTAATGGCAATATTATCGAAGCCAAAATCTGCATAGGTTTCGAAAACTAAATCGATACAAGCTTGAACCTCGGCTTTAATCTGCTCTTCTGTACAGAAGATATGTGCATCATCCTGAGTAAATGAACGCACTCGCATCAAACCGTGCAAGGTACCAGACGGTTCATTACGATGAACCAAACCAAACTCTGCAATACGGACCGGCAAATCACGGTAGCTGTGTAGGTGGCGATTAAAAACTTGAATATGTCCAGGACAGTTCATCGGCTTAACGGCATAATCTCGGTTATCCGTTTCTGTGGTGAACATATTGTCTTTAAATTTATCCCAGTGACCTGATTTCTCCCATAAAGAGCGATCCATAATCAAAGGGGTACGAATCTCTTCATAGTCATTCTGTAGTAACTGACCACGCATATACTCTTCTACCACACGGTACAAAGTAGTGCCTTTTGGATGCCAGAAAGCCATACCAGGAGAAACGTCTTGAAGATGAAATAGATCTAGCGTCTTACCTAATTTACGGTGATCACGCTTCTCAGCTTCTTCCATCATCAACAAGTAGTCTTTAAGCGCTTGCTTATCAGAGAAGGCAACACCGTAGATGCGTTGCAACATAGTGTTGTCAGAATTACCACGCCAGTAAGCTCCCGCAATATGCGTTAACTTAAGAGCCTTTACAAAACCCATGTGCGGTAGATGTGGGCCAACACACATATCGACATATTCTTCATGGAAGTAAAAACCAAATTCAGTCTCGTTTGGCAGATCACGAATAAGTTCTAACTTATAATCTTCACCACGCGCTTCAAAAGTGGCCACGGCTTCTTCACGTGACAACATCTTTTTAATAACGGGATACTTAGTTTTAGCCAAGGCTAACATACGTTTTTCGATTTGTTTTAAATCGTCCGGCGTAATCTTATGTTCCATTTCGATATCATAATAAAAACCATTCTCTACAACGGGTCCAATCGCCATTTTGACATCAGGATACATCTGCTTCAGTGCATGCCCCAGCAAGTGCGCACATGAATGACGCATAATATTCACGCCATCTTCATCTCGCATCGTGACAAGCTCCAAAGATGAATCGGCCGTGATGAGATCACATGCATCGACTAGGCTGCCATTCACTCGTCCAGCAACCGTCGCTCTTGCAAGCCCCTCTCCAATGCTTTCTGCAACTTGCATAACAGAAACAGCTTCGTCGAATTGCTTGGTTGAACCGTCGGGTAACATAATGATTGGCATAGATTTTTTCTCTTGGAATGTATATTTAAAATACAAAGTTACAATTTAGCCCAGCATTCTAGCATTTTCTGATTTAAAGCTGAAATGATTAATGAAGATATTCAAGATTTAATACAAAATGGAGTCAAAAACTTCTGACCAGGCCTGGTCAGAACGAAAATAGAGATGGAAAAACCTTAAACCCGCTATTACCCACATCACTAAAGACGATAAAGAATGGATTAATTATGCAAACCGACCTTTTCTGCCGCCTCATACGCTTTATGAATCAACTCATCATAGACTTCCAGCGTCAACCCAACATAATCAAGAGCCCCCATAAGGGCCAATGATGGCGTATCCTGATCATCCGTAGATAAATCTGCAATACCATTATCAATATTTAATCTAAAGACCGCTTGCTCCGCCAAATACGTTAAGTAGGCATAAGGCTGAAATTGTGGGGCGGCCTTATCTGGCGAATGGTGATGAGCAATCCCGAGAATAATCTCTTGCGGAAACCCCCACTGCTGCAATAATCTTGCACTCATCATAGCGTGCTGAGTACCAAAGACAGTGACTTCAGAGCGTGTTAGTTTTGAGATATCATAATCGGCTAATTTAATGACCTTTAAATAACCTTCTCGATCCTCTATCGCCAATAAGTAAATTCCGATGTCTCTCATTAGACCACAGAGAAATGCATCCCCCGAATTCAACTTTAAAACCTTAGCTAGACCTTGTGCAATAAACGCAGAAAGCAATGCATGATTGATAAAACGGATTTCACTAAAAGGCGGCTTTCGCTTAAAGGAAGACTTATAGTTTATCGCGTGCGCCATAAGGCGTACATCTGTTAACCCAACTCTTATCACAGCGTCGTTCAAATCGGTGGTTTTGGTACCCGTCGTATACTTCGGAGTATTCACCACCCCAATCAACCCTGCGACTAAGCGAGAGTCCTGAGCAATGAGCTGAACAACTTCAGAGACCTTAACACTGTCATCTGTCGCTAGAATTCGTTCTAATTTGATAAGCGCATCCGGAAAGTGCGGTAAATCTTCCAGAGATTGTAAACGCTCTAAAATCGCCTTACTCACATTAGGCTTACCAGCCACCATTTCAGACATATCGATTTCTCTTGCTATTAACTCGTAAACCCACGCACTCTCCAACCAATGTTTAATTCTAAATTACTCTAATTTTGACACAAAAATACGGTAAAATCCTTCCGTTTTTCATTATAATCATAAAATAAAAAACAATTGCCTAGGGGCGGCTTTAATTTAGCCTGAGATTTCAATACGTTGAAAACCCTATGAACCTGATCCAGATAATACTGGCGTAGGGACAGGCTAAATACATTGTGTTACATTTTTACCTGGCGTTTGATTCAAAACAGATACTCGCCACACTTTAATGCACTAGCTTTCTGTATTCCTGTCCTTTTAAAACTTTTAAAAGGAACAAATCCATGCGATTTAAGTTTAACCCCATTCAAGCAGCGATATTGGCCTGCTTAATCCCCGCTACCAGTTATGCAGACACTTCTACTGAAAATTTAGCACCCGTTATCGTCACCGCAGATCTGCGTGAAACTTCTGAACAAGACATTCCTGCATCGGTCAGTGTACAGACACAAGCGGACTTGCAAGACCAAGGTGCCACACATTTTGACGACATTCTTCTAAAGACGCCTAATGTAAACTTCTCAGGTCAAAGCTCTCGTGCTCGTCACATTCAAATCCGGGGCATGGGTGAACGTGATGAATACACTGGAGCACCAAATTCAAGCGTCGGCTTTGCCATTGACGATATCGATTTTAGTGGCATTGGCATGGTTAGTAACTTGTTTGACGTTAAACAAGTTGAAGTACTTCGTGGCCCACAAAATACTCGTTATGGCCAAAGTGCGATTGCTGGATTAATAAACATTCAAACCAATGACCCTACCGCCTATCGTGAAAGCATGGTTGAAGCGAGTACTGGTCAAGACAATCTCAAAGAACTGGGCATTATGACCAGTGGCCCATTCAGTTCTAAAGAAAACGCACCTCAATATAGAATTTCTCTATTCAAACACACTAGCGATGGCTTTCGCACCAATGACACCTTAAACCGTACCGACACCAATGGTCGTGATGAATTGAATCTGCGTGCTAAATTCCGCTTTACACCAAACAAAGACACACAAGTAGATGTTTCTCTTATTCATGCCGATTTAAATAATGGATATGATGCTTGGTCACGTGATAATAGCTTCACAACGCTTTCAGACCAACCAGGCAAAGACACTCAGTTATCAAATGCCGGCTCGATTAAAGTAGTTTCTAAAGCCAACCCTAATTATGTGTTAACTAGTAAAACCAGCTTAGCTAATTCTGACATGGATTATAACTACGATATTGATTGGCTAGCAGATTCGGCCAATGAAATATCGTCCTATAATAGTCAAAAACACCGCCGTAATTATGCACAAGAATTACGCTGGACATCCACAGATAAGTCTACAATCTTCAACCATTCAACAGACTGGGTATTAGGCCTCTATGCATCTCATCTAGAAGAGACGAATCACTCAATAGAAAGTTATGACTATCCAAGCTATTCAGAAATCTATAACACTGAAGCCAAGAGTAACTTTTCTAATAACAAATTGGCCGCTTACACTCAACTTGATCAACATATTAATAGTAAAACCACTTTAAGCTATAGCTTGCGCATCGAAAACAACGACAAGCGGTTTAATGAAACTCGAAATATGACGGGTAACTATTTAGATCATCTTTCAGATGAATTTAGCCCTAATGAAACTTTATGGGGTGCAGCAATACAATACAGCTATCGCTATAATGACAAACATACTGCTTTTGCCGGTGTAACAAAAGGCTTTAAAGCAGGAGGATTCAATACAGGTATCGCGACAAGTACCAACAAAGATTATGTTGCTGAATCCCTTTTAAACTATGAGGTTGGACTAAAGTCTAACTATGCACAATATGGTTTAAAAACAGCAACCACATTCTTTTATATGGACCGAAAAAACCCGCAATTTGACGGTTATTTATTTGAAAATGGTTATTATGCATTCTTCACAGAAAACTTTGATTCAGCAACCAACTATGGTTTAGAAACAGAATTTAATTGGCAAGCTTCTGCAAACTTCAACTTATATGGTTCAGCAGGACTTCTTCAAACAGATGTTACAGGGACCCCACTAAACTCCACATTTGAGATCAGTGACCGTGAACAAGCGCACGCACCAAACTATCAATTCAATTTAGGTGCAAAATACCGAGGTGCTAATGGCGTTTACGCTCAAGCAGATATCACTGCCCTCGATAAATTCTACTTTGACAATGTCAACAGTGCCGAATCCAATGCATACCACATTATTAATGCGCGCATTGGATATGAAAATAAAGATTATGAAATCTATCTATGGGGTAAAAATCTAACGGATGAAACTTATGCTACACGTGGTTACTATTTTGATTTTAACCCCCCTTATGACAACCCTTCTAAATATGAACGTTTAGGTGACCCACGTCAATTAGGTGTTACCGCTAGAGTTTATTTCTAAACTTCTGATAAACTAAGGGCTCTTATTGAGCCCTTTTTATAGTTAAATATAAAGGAACCAAACGATGAAAGTCTCTGTTGATATCAGCATGTACCCTTTACGTGAAAAGTACTGCCAACCGATTATTGATTTTATTGAACGTCTAGCACAAAACCCGAGCGTAACGATTCAGCGCAATAGTATGTCGACCCATCTCTATGGTAACTATCGCGATGTAATGGACACTTTGGATTCGGAAATGCTCAAGGTCTTGGAACAGATTCCAGAGACGGTTTTTGTGATCAAGTTGATTGGCACAGACCGAGAGAAGGCGAATATTCATGCTTGCTGAAGAAAACCTAATATCCACGGTTTTTAATGCACTATTGGCACAATCCGGATGGGAGTGGTTGGCGGCAAGTCTAGGGATTCTTTATGTGATTCTAGCCGCCAAAGAGTCTATTTGGTGTTGGCCTTCAGCTCTTGTGAGCACAGTCATCTACACAGTCTTGTTCTGGGAAGGCCAGCTGCCTATGCAAGCGATTTTGAACGCTTACTATATGGGCATGGCCGTTTATGGCTTTTTCCTCTGGCAAAAACATGCAACCAATGAAGACAACCTCAGAATATCGAGCCGTCCACTTAAATTTCATATACTCTTTATCTGCACAGGAATCGTTTTAACAGGTCTCATTGGCCTCTATTTATCTAGCATTCCGGAAAATCGTCTACCCTATTTAGATGCGGCTGTTACCGTGTTTTCTGTAATGAATACAGTCTTAATGGTTCGAAAAGTATTAGAAAGTTGGCTTTATTGGATTGTCATTAATGTAGCTGCAATTACACTCTACTTTCAAACAGGCTTTTACGTCACGATTATTATGTTTATGGTTTATTTTGCGTTAGCGATTTATGGCTATAAAAGTTGGCGAGCTCTGCAAATCCAGACTCATATTGTGTAATACAAGCAACACTACTCCCTGCAAAATAACTCATCAATTTGATGAGTTATTAAAAACTGACAGAGCGCCCCATCCATTTCTCTAAATCTGATTCACCCAGAACATTCATAACAAACAACAACAATCGATAAACACCCCGCACCGAGTCCAAATCGGGCATAGCGTGTGACTGCGTGTAAACAGCCTTAAACCGACTCAACTGCGACGGGTCTAATAGATATTCAATTAACACCAGCTCAAGCTCTCTTGGCCCCCAAACCAGCGCATCTAAATCAATTAAACTCAACTCGCCACTGTCCGTCACTAAAAACTGATCCCAACGTAAATCCGGCATAATTGGATGAAAAGCTTCAATCCTTATATTAGGTACCTGCATAAGAACTTTATCTAAAATAACTGAGTCAATGTTTTGCGCCCTACCAAAAACCGTCAAGGTTTCTGACAAGGCGTCACCCCACAAATCTATAGGCAACTGCGGTGCGTATAAAGGCCCAAAATAATTTTGAGTTTGTTGGTGTAAAGCAGCAAGGTGGTGGGCTAGTTGTTCAATATGGTGTATATCAACTTTACTTGACTCGATGACACTGCCATCCACAAACTCGGTTAACAAAAAACCGCTTTGCGTAACTGTACTTCCTGAGCCGGCCGCAATTAATCGTGGAATTTTTAAAGGTGTGACACCCTTAATCTGCTGATACACAGTGTCATAACGACCAATATTGGCGACAAAGTCGAAAGCAAATAACTGTTGCATCACTTGCCAAAACGGCGAATTCTCTACATCCTCAACAGAACAGATTTTAAGCACGCAATTTATCTCTGCATAATCAACTCCATAAGAACATGACCAGGCCTGGTGTGTACTATCGGCAAACAGACGCGGCAGCAGAGTCACGGTATGGCACTCTGTTAGAACGGCATGATGTTCTATTGCAATTCGACTCTGTAAACTAGCAGGTAGTGATCTATTCATAGACATAGATATTAACATGAATTTTTGGGCCTTTATTAACAAGAAAGCGCTTTCATAGTGAATTAACATCCATAAAAGGGCTTTTTTTGGATATAATCCTTTGGTTAAAATATCAAGCCACATAATAGAAAACCGAATTAAATAGAGTCGTGGCCGACATAGCTGAGACTCAAAACAAATAACGAAATCGCTTAAAAAGACAGACAAAGGACAATCATATGAATTTAGATCAAGCTCGATTTTTCATGGTAGAACAACAAATTCGCCCATGGGATGTCCTTGACCCAAAGATACTTGACCTATTCATGGACGTACCCCGTCACCTTTTTGTGGAAGCAGGCAATGAAGGCCTTGCGTATAGCGATATTGAACTGCCTATTGGCCAAGATCAAACGATGATGTTTCCAAAAGTTGAAGCTCGACTACTACAAGCTTTAGACATTGATTCAGAAGATAGCGTCTTGGAAATTGGTACTGGTAGTGGATTTTTGACGGCGCTTATCGCCGATCTTGCTAAAAACGTGACTAGCGTTGAGCTGTATGAAGAGATTCAGGCGACAGCAAAAACCCGCTTAACCAACTTTGATAATATTAACTTCGAAACAGGTGATGCCAATTCTGACTGGAAAGATGGTCAAGAGTATGATGTTATTGTATTAACGGGTTCGGTGGCTAAAATCCCACAATCCTACAAAGAAAAGTTAAAACTGGGCGGTCGTCTTGGTGTGATTGCTGGACGCTCTCCAGCGATGACAGCACAAGTACTGACCCGCATTAGCAACCAGGAATGGGAAGTTGAAACCTTATTTGAAACAGACAGAGCCCCCTTAGTCAATTCAGAAGCCAAGGCTCGTTTCACGCTTTAAAGCAACGATCAAAAAACCTTACCCCTCAAAAACCGGCCAATATAGCCGGTTTTTTTATGTTTATGATTTCGTAATTAAGTTGTTCCGATAAGAAACACCCCCCACGGGCGTGGGGAAGACTGATAAAAACCACCAGAATCAACATATCGAACAGAAACACCCCCACGGGCGTGGGGAAGACATCTTTGCCGCTCTAGCTTTAGCCTAGGGGTCAGAAACACCCCCACAGGCGTGGGGAAGACTCATCTTTAATGATTTGCTCTGCTTGCTTTTCAGAAACACCCCCACGGGCGTGGGGAAGACTTTGCAAGCATAGAGTCTAAATTAACTAACCTAGGAAACACCCCCACGGGCGTGGGGAAGACGATCAGCTTGCTGAACGTAAAGCACAAAGATTGGAAACACCCCCACGGGCGTGGGGAAGACTTGATCGCTCGATTCAAACTGCGACTGAAGACGGAAACACCCCCACGGGCGTGGGGAAGACGACTTACACCGCGGCATGCATGCATCTGGTATGGAAACACCCCCACGGGCGTGGGGAAGACTCTTCCTGTACCGAATCAAAACCGTTTAGATCGGAAACACCCCCACGGGCGTGGGGAAGACTAGAGCTGAGTCATAGTGGTACTGAATAGTACAGAAACACCCCCACGGGCGTGGGGAAGACTGAGGCTTGCAGAAATAAACCCGCGACAATATGGAAACACCCCCACGGGCGTGGGGAAGACGTTGGGGGGCGTGCATCACTTAGTCTTGTGTCAGAAACACCCCCACGGGCGTGGGGAAGACTTATAGCCGAATTCGACTAATTTACCCGTATCAGAAACACCCCCACGGGCGTGGGGAAGACCACCCCCCAAAGACTGAATTGAAAGGAGAGGAGGAAACACCCCCACGGGCGTGGGGAAGACTAGATATAAACAGCACAAAAAAACAATACATGAGAAACACCCCCACGGGCGTGGGGAAGACACAAATTCACGCAGCTTTTTTTTGTCGAGCTCGGAAACACCCCCACGGGCGTGGGGAAGACCAAAGCAAAGGCACTGACGGACTTGAATCAATAGAAACACCCCCACGGGCGTGGGGAAGACTCTCCACTTGGCTTTAATCCGTAAACGCGCTCAGAAACACCCCCACGGGCGTGGGGAAGACATTCTTAATGCTTAAGTTTGACCCAGTTGCTCGGAAACACCCCCACGGGCGTGGGGAAGACCTTCGGCTGTCTGTATACGACTGATCTAGGTTTGGAAACACCCCCACGGGCGTGGGGAAGACTGGCATAAAATCACTGAATCCCGCTTGCTCTGAGAAACACCCCCACGGGCGTGGGGAAGACCAGCATCAACAGCCATTTCAGCAACCTTCTTCAGAAACACCCCCACGGGCGTGGGGAAGACCCAATTTCTTTTCTTACTTTATCGCCCATGTGGGAAACACCCCCACGGGCGTGGGGAAGACCATTGTATCCAACGGGCTCTTTTGATTGAGTTGGAAACACCCCCACGGGCGTGGGGAAGACAAAAAGCAAAAGGAGAGCTAGCTTCTGTTGGGGGAAACACCCCCACGGGCGTGGGGAAGACTAACGGTTCATATTTTGCCATCTTCTTCTCCAGGAAACACCCCCACGGGCGTGGGGAAGACGATGTCTGAAATGGCAATTTGTAAACAACATCAGAAACACCCCCACGGGCGTGGGGAAGACGAGTGGAAGGCTCTGCTTTGCTTTCTGTGTTGAGAAACACCCCCACGGGCGTGGGGAAGACTGTCATCTTCATATACGGCAGGCGTAGGTGGCGGAAACACCCCCACGGGCGTGGGGAAGACCATCTAGTGCAGCCAGTTGTATTTCAAATGCTGGAAACACCCCCACGGGCGTGGGGAAGACCTTCAGTACCAAGCTGACCTGGTACCTCTGCCAGAAACACCCCCACGGGCGTGGGGAAGACATCAACAAATTGTTAATGAGCACTTATTAAAACACTACCGCTTGTGTTTTGCAAAAACCTACTCAAGTGTTATTTGCTTTTCTATCACCAGTTGTAAGCCGGAAATATCGGTAATTTGGCGGTTGTGGTCACCTAACCCTCGCATTTCATACCCTGGTGTATTTGGAATACGACGAAAAATCATTAAACCACTTTCGGGCGGACAATGTTCATAGAGATAATCGACCACTTTTTTAGCCACCGAATCTTTAATACCTGAGACAAATACATTGGGTTTTGGCTCTATAAACCAAAGCTTCATCCGACCGCGTACGGCTGGTGGTAGATCATTTGCGATGACGACGAGCACTTTTTTCTCCTAACATAACGTCAATATCTTGGGCAATGGCTTGCAATAAATCCATCTCAATCACTCGGTCTTTAAAGGCATTGGCTACTTTGTATTTATTGTAGTGCCCGCCCATTTGCAAGGTCAGTGAAAATGCCAAGTCAATGCATAAACGCTCTTTATATAAATCGGCTAGGTCGTATACAAACGGCAATGGACTGCCCGAGTGGATAAACCCTATATGAGGCGAATAACCTAAGCTGTGTAAAGCAGAGCTTAAAATCCCATATAGGGCGGCGTTAGATGACGTTAAAATTTGATTGGTCATGTCGCCCAACTCAAATTTACCTTGTACAAATTTACGCCCTTGCCAACCTACTCCATACTCTTGTGCTTTTGCTTCATAGAGTTTACGTACACGATAGCCTTCCATGCCCATCATCTCTTGGAGTGATTTCTCTTGCAGATCGGCTGTTGGAAAACGGTGCGCAAACATTCGCCGTGCGACTTCTAGCGATTTTTTAGGGTCGGCGGATAACTCTAGCTGCTGACGTAAGTTGCGGGTATCCGCCGTTGGGGCTTGCCCGGCGGCGTAAAATAGCAAGCTATCTTCACCCACCCAACAAATACCACAATTGGCGGCGGCTGTAACCTTGATTGCTTCATGTGTGACGCTGGTGCCCGGCCCAAGCAGTAAGCAATTTAAGGTGGCAATGGGTAGCCGCACTACATTACCAGTGCTGTCTATCCACTTCACACTGGCGTCGTCAATTTCTAGCCGACCACGTTCTAAATAGATAAATGGATATTTATCTTTCACTTGCGGCAGGCTGTCACGGGTGACCTTAATAAACAATCGCTTAACTTCGGGTTTTTCGGCTTGATTATCCTCAGCCATCCGCATCACCTTCTTGCGTGTAAAGCAATGTCACTTGGCGATCACGGTATTTTTTGTGTTCACCAAATTGAATGGGGACATCGTTGAGGGTTAAATGCTCATCACCGTCGATTTCACCCTGCACCACACGAAAGTCTTCAGCCAGGGTTTTACCCTGTGAAAACAACCAGGCCTGGTGGTTTAATGCCTCAAAATCGGCAAATTGGCCTTGAAAAACAAACTCGGTTGGAATGCAATTTTTGCGACCTAGATAAATATCCCAATTCGGATTTTGTAAGGCGTGTGCTATCGCTTCCACCAACTCAGCGGGGACTTGCAAGGCCACCGCAAACACGGCATCTTGCAGATAGTAACGGTAGGTCATTTTTGTGCCTGCACCATTGGGCTTGCTACCGTCTGATTTTTTAGGAATCAGCAAAGTTTGCCAAGGGTCTTTATCGTCATAACCGCTACCAACCATTTGAAAATCGCGCAATAAGGGTTCTTTATTGCGCTTTTGGCCATTGGCTTTGGTTTTGCGATAGCTGATCACCTGCATATCTAAGGCGGCAAAACGCGCTAATAATTCGGTTTGTTCACCGCCCGCCCCCAATGCACTGCACACTAAACCGAGCACACCCGACTTAGTAGGGAATTTCAGCGTGTCGCGTCGCCCAAATTTGGAATCCGCGCCCCAAGATTGCAGAGGCGCTTCAAACCATAAAAGTAAATAAGGATTCGCCATAGCTACACCTGTGCAAATTTTGTAAGTTCAGAAATTAAATCATCAACGTTACTAGGTGGTAATTCTATTTCGGCCAACTTTCCGAACAACGAGCCCGCAGTTTGTTCTTTTTGAGCAAGTGTTGCATTCAGTGACGCTATACTAGGATGTAAATACCCTTCCCCTTTAGCTTTAACCGGGGCATCAAAACTCGCCTGCAAACGCTGACCTTTACGAACTAGAACTTTTGCATAATCCCAAAAAGAAGCTCCAGACATGGTTGTTTGGCGTGCCGTTGGCACTGCAACATAAAGAGCTTTGACAAAAGCTTCTATTGCTTCAGGGAGATTCTGCCCTTCCAAAGTTTGATAAAGTTGCCCTAAATCTAAACTGACATAGCGATAGTAAGTAGCTGAATTAAATTCCAAGCTACCCATGTGTGCTGAACCGCTATCACCTTCGTTTTGGACGTCATCTACTGCGGTAAAAAACTCGACTTCATTGGCAACTTTATGCGTTGAAATCGCGTGAGAAAATGAGGCGGCAGCTTCTATATTTAGATCAGAGGCTTGGGCTACCATTCGACCGAATAAGGCAATATCTATACCGTCCACAGCTGGATTTAGTGCTTTTTTAGCCACTTTATGAACTTCTTTATCTTTTAACTTTTTGGCATCAAACTCGTGTTCAAGCGTATATTTTGCAAAGGCTTTAGCTTCATTTTCAGTAAAAAACAATAAGGTATCTTTGCTTAAAAAACTGGCGATAGCCTCCCCACAAGCTAAAGCTTTTTCTTCGTCTGCATCCTCTTCAGAGCAGGCTTTGGCAATTATTTGGGCAATATGCTTCGTTCGCATACCTAATTTTGCTCCGAACTCTTGCATGGCCAATCGCACTGGGCGTTTCCAGGCTTGAGAACTGACTCTTGCTCGTGGCACCCCACCAACTATCGCTGTTTTAGGTGCGCCAACGTCATCTCGATTTAAGCAGGTAACAGGAAACGATTGCAGAATATGAAACTCAATACGAGTGTTTTTAAGTGGATTATTAATTGTCATGATTGCTTTCTCCAGTGAGTCTAAATTTGATATGGATTGGGATTAATTAAAGGTACGACTTGCAATAGACCAAAACCAAAAGCTTTGCCTCGGCCAACACCCTGAGTAAAGCTTTTAATAAAAGCTTGTCTATCGTTTACTTTGAGCTCGCCTTTTAGAGTTGCACTTCCATGAACTACAGTTTGCCCACTCTTTTGAAACATTTGCACGGGGTTAATTTGTACTTGTAGATGGTTAAGATTAATGTCAAAACCCCAAGTTTTATGCGCCCTCTCGTCCGCCCAACTAGCTATTTCCTCACGCCCTTTAATGGCTTCGATTTTGCCCGTTTGCTTATTACGTTTTGTTGGATTAACTGTAACCTCAAAACCATAGAGGTCATGCTGAGCAAAGCTGTGCGCAATAACTTTGGTTTCTACTTCTCCAAATTGAGGAGTCTGATGCGGCTTACGATTTGAAAGCATGAGTATTTGACGAACATTGAAATCCCCACCTTTATCGGACCATAAAATACCACTGGGCTCACTGGCTTGTTTTTGCTCTTCAGTTCTTATATCTTCAAACAGGCCATAAACTGTTTTATGCAAACTGTAAGGGTCCTTAATTTGTAAGGCTTTCACAGCATGGCGGTTTAAACGCAGAACAGATGCATAAGCTAAAATATCCTCACTCATGTGTATCCTCCTTTATGCGACCATAGAAGTCTTGAGCCCAACGAGCCTTAGTGCGTTGGCGAGATTCTTCTTGGCTAAACCAAAGCAACTGATTGAGTAGCTCAGAATAATCAAGTTTCACGTCCCCTTTCGCTTCAATCAAACTGAATAAAGGACGTAAAATACGACAGACCTCTGCTGTTGAATCACAAGCCAATACACGACGAAGTTTAGCTTTGGCTTGGTCGCTTTGATTACCATCGGCATAACATCGAGTAATCGCCTGCCCTATTTTTATTTTGCCATTAGCATTGGGTTTAGCACGGGCAATTGCGGCGGCAATCAGGGCAAAAGGTAGGCGTTCGTTTTCACTATCTAATTTGACGCCAAACCCTGCCAAAACTTCCCAAGCCTGATATTCGGTACTAGGATTATCTGCCCGTTTTAAAGCCGCACCAACCCCTTTGTTGGTTTGCACTCGTTGGATTATGTAATCCACAAATTTTTGGGTACGTTCACTCATAGAGCCTCCTGAATTTCATTCATCATCTTATTCATTACCCTGTTTTAAATATTTTCCTAAATTAGGGCGAGATTGTGCCCATGCATCTAATTGACGAGCCGTTTCTTGAGAGCAATAAGTGTCATAAGCTTTATATAAAAACCCTGCGAAAACTTTACGCAATTTATACCGCGCTGCTTTATCTCCTGCTTGATTAACCAATTCTTGGAAACGTCTTTCGCAAAGTTGCCAAAAAAGATTAGTTGCCTGGGCTGCCTGATTTTTACCCTCAACGGTCTGGTGTTTGTAATAACTCATGACACAGCCATAAAGAGATTTAGCAACCGTATCCATTTCACTCATTTCAGATTGAAGTGCAGTGAACCATTTCTCCCCGAAAAACTCGGTTGGGATTTTAATAAACGACTCTACAAAATCATCCGATCCAGATACGTATTGCTCACCGGCATTACTACTAACTCGCAATCCACCTGACCATATACCCAGTTCTGAAACTTCTCCAATACCTCTATTTAATCCAAACTGCAATTGATAACAATCAAAACGATTATTGTCATTGGCTGCAATAAAACTCAGCAAAGCGGTCAACATACGCCAAGGTCTTCTTTCAGGATCCACCCATATTGCTTTAGGGTCTTTCCCGCTATAATTGACAGAAATACTTGGGTCAATCATGCCTTCTTTATAACCTAGATGAGCGATGCCTTCTGAATAGTGAAGGCCCTCTTCTGTTAATAGGACAAAACGGCTCATCGGAATCAAACGTCCAATTAAAGAAGGCATTAATTTTTTTGCAATCTCATCATTTTCACCTAAGGGCATTTGCTCCCAAGGAGCAATTCCAATCCCTTCAGAATAGGTTTTAATTTGATCAACTTGTTCTTCGGTAAACAGATTTAACCATAACGTTTTCTGCAGATTGGCACCCTGTAAAAAATTATGTAAAAATCCCATAAAGCCAATCGAGGCACTCGGTTTACCAGTCATTCCTTTTCCATTGTCTTTAGTTTTTCCGCTATACCCTGGCGTTAAAACAACGGTATTGTCTGTTTTTTTACCACCTAAACCAAACCCCATCATTTGCATGATAAGCAAAGCTTTATCTGCATCATCGAATGGTTTTTCGTGCTGAATTTGAGTGTGAACCGTTGTATTACCTGTGGCAACTTCTGGTAAAACGGCTCCAAATGACTGAACGACAGCTTTTGACATTTCAGGCATCTGTAAAAAAGGCCTTTCACCATAGAGATAAAAACGGTCGTGCCACTTTTCCAAATAGCGAAGACAAGCTTTAGCCAGACCCTCTGAAGTGAGGTTTGACCAGGCCTGGTTATCTTGAGGCGTACTAGCAGACTGTGCGATTGCGAGTAATAGTTTGGTAAAAGCAATTTTCTGTACAGGATTACCCCCCAAGCCTTTTATGCTAGAGTCACTAAACACAGTCTTTAAGCTCACTCTCCCTCTATCCACCACGGGAATCCAAGGTTCGTCTATTAAATTAAAACGATTTCCGTTCATAAGCTCTCCTGTTTATTTTTTATTGCCTGATAGCCTTGATACTCGCTATAACTAAGTTGATATTTTTGATTCACTAAAACACCGCCATCCAAAGCTTTAAGTTGTTCATCTTCACCTACCAAAGCCAGACCAATCAAGCTTTTTTCAGCTTCCGGATGACCTAGATAAAAATAATCTTTTAACCAACTTAGTCTCTTTTTGTCTATTGCTGCTGGAGCAAGATAGTCAGCAACTTTTACGGTATTTTGTGCTAATACAGCGGCTATCTCTTGCCTCGACTTATATCCAAAAGCATGCCCGTTGTGGGGTAAAAACAACTTTTCCTGATTCAACAGTGTCAACCAAGAGCCTAAATGATTTTTATGTGTTTCATTGAACTGTATCGATTCAAGTAATAAAACCTCAGTGGTGTCCATTTCAGAATAACGCGTTTGAGCCCGCTCTTCAGGTTTAGTCGATCCAACGGTTGAAAGCCCCATTAAAGCCAGATTATATAATTTTTGGCGTACTTTTTTTACCTCATCCAGATGTCTGGCCATTTGCTCTGTTTCTTCACGCTCGGCATAAGTTGATTCAATTAGAGTTCGAATATCCGTCGGCAGTTTCACATGATTTAACGACTGCCAAACCTCCAAAGTTCGACAAAGGACATAGGGCGCATAAATGTAAGATGAGGAACCCAAAATTTTTACGGGTTGTGCCACAGCATCCATTAAGCTTGGGGCCAAGACCCACACTTCTTGCTTTGCATGAACATTCCTTCGAGGATTATCATGTCGCCATAATCGCCCCAGTCGTTGTAACAACATGTCTGTCGGAGCAAGACGGCTAACTAAAAAATCAGCGTCAATATCTAGGGATTGCTCAAGTACTTGCGTACCCACCAGAATTCGTCCCATATCTGAGCGTTGATGCCACCCATCTTTACCGTAGAGAGTTACCCAACGAGATTCATTTTTTTGGCGATGTTCCTGAGTAAAACGAGAATGCAACAGACCCACGTTGATACCTAAACTTTGAGAACGTGCGCTAAGCCTCAGGTAAACGGCTTGAGCTTCAGCTACCGTATTTTCAATCCATAAAACTTGCTGGCCTTGATCTGCACGCTTTAAAGCTTCTTCAAAGGCTTGTGAATCATCCTTCTCAAGATGCACAATTACTTCTTGAATCTCATTCAGTTCAACAGGGATTTCTTTAACCTCTTTACCGTCGCTTTGCACACCCGTTATTAAGGGATAGGATGCGTTTTCAACGTCTGCTTGAATTAATGCTTTACGTCTTTCTTGAGTAAGCGTTGCACTTAAAATAATGACGGTACAGTCAAGCTGGCGTAAAGCGCTCACCAGTTCATCCATAATCGTGCCGGTAAAAGCATCATAGGAGTGAACTTCATCTAAAATCACCACCTTACCTGCCAGGCCAAATGTACGAACAAAACCATGTTTAACATTCATAACAGCCATTAGAGCTTGGTCAAGCGTTCCCACTGCAAAAGGAGCAAGAATGCCTTTTTTGCCTTGACTAAACCAAGCACCTCCTGGGCTGGCATCCTCTCCCATTTGGAATTGCTTTAACCAAGCCTGTCCATGAACCAATAATGCTTTACGATGAAGCGAGCCTAGCTTTAAGATACTTTTTAAAAATTCTTGCATACGCTCATGAATTTTTTCAGAAGTCAGTTGGGTCGGTAGCGCAAAATAGATGCCTGTCGCTTGACCTAGTTCTAGCATTTTATAAGCGGCATAAAGTGCTGCTTCAGTCTTACCTAAACCCATCGGGGCTTCAAGAATGTACACCCCTGGACCTTTCACCGTTTCAATTAATTTTAATTGTGATTCTCTAGGTTCAAAGCCAAATACCTGCTTAAAACTTAAACCGGATTGAACATCTGGCGCAATGAATCCAGCCTCATCTAGTGCCTGCTCAATCTTACTTTGCCATTCACTATTTGGATCATCAAACAAACTTCCTGACCCAACCCAATCCGAAACTGTCGTTAAACCTGCTATCAACTTTGCTTGAAGGTGGCTTTGAATATCAGGAAAATCTTGTTTTAATTCTAGTTTTAATTGCTTAACTAATTCGACTCGTAAATCTAACCAGGTCTGCCCACCAAAGTCTTCGGCTACTGCTTGTCTACCACCTAAATTAGGCGCAAACCCGTGATGTTGTCCTATAATTTGTGGAACAAACTTTCCTACTTGTAGGGAATCAACTGTCGATTGACTCACGCCGGCATGCCCTCCCCAGGACTTATTTTCATCTTGATCAAAACTTTCGATTAAGGACCAAATATCAGTTGGAGTCTCAGTAAGGTTTTTATAAATTTTGTGCTGAAAAGTAGGTGATGCCTTACCAATATCATGGGTGGCCGCAACTAAGGCTGAACCAAGCGGGAAATGCTTTCTAACCAACCATCCAGGTAGACGACGCAATAAATTATCCGCCACTTTTCCAACTATGATGCAATGCTCTAAAACCTTTCGACCAGGCAAAACTTGGTCATCTGGCATTTTCCTAGTTTTCGCCAAACAGGTATTTAATTCCAATGGCTGGCTAACTGGTTGGTTAGTTTTTTTATGCGGCCTTCTCATCTAGAACGTTCCTTAGTTTTTATTGATTTTACACAATAGCAGGGACAAAACCTGTCCCGCTAATCTTGTGTGTAAATTGCTAGCATTTTCTGCAGGCTTTTATATACTTTTTGGCGTAGCTCGGCCGGGCTAACCACTTCGATCTCTGGGCCGTACTTGAGAATATCTTGAATCAGCTCTACATCTTCTTTGTAAGGTAGTGTTAATTGATAACGTCCATCTTCAAGCCATTGGTAGGTTTGTTTTGGGTGCCACTGTTGATCTTTTATCCACCGAGCTTGGTAGGCGCTAAAACGTAATATCGCCCGTTTGTCGGCCTGACCGCTGAAAATGCCATAGCTGGATTCAAAGTAGGTATTTAAGGCCTCAATATTGGCTAAACGTATTTTTTGTGGCAGAATCTTTGAGTGCAAAATGGCTTCTAAAGAGAAACTTCGCAGTGCATTTTGTTGATGGCAATGGGCGTCGACTATCCACCGATCGCGGTAACGTAATAATTGATAGGGTGATATTTCTCTCATTTTGGTTTGATTGGTGCGGCGATTCCAAAACTCAATTTCTAATTTTTGCCCTTGGGCGATTGCGGTGGTGATTTTATTGAGTAGCTGATTATTAATGGGCGGTTGTGCGATGGGGATGATTTTGATGTTACGGATCAGGGTTTGGCTGTGCTCTCTAGAACCGAGCATATTTATTATAAGCGCCTTTACCTGCGAAAAATTCCCTGCCAATAAGCCTTCGGCAAGTTCATCAATCATCTTATAAAGTGCGAGCAGTGAAAAGAGCTCTTCTGAGGTAAACCAATAGCCGTCGTGCTCTATTTGTTGCTGTCTAAGCTGATCTAAGTAAACTTTTCCATCTAGAATAAACCAGGGAGCGGATCGCTCCATCACCAGTTCATTAATATCACGACGAATCGTTTTAACTGAACAGGCCTGCTGTTGAGCTAGAAAGTTTAGACTTAAAGGCCGCATCGATTGTTGTAACTGTTTTAATAAGGCAGCCTTCCGTTCAAATTTACGCATTTTCAACCTGTATGATTTATTTTATTCATTAAAAGCTAAAAGTCGTATTAGATGTGATTTTATGCATTTTTTTGAACCATGAGCAATAGTAACACCACTATACATACAGATACCGGATAGTCTAGAACTAAAAATAGTTTGTGTTAAACCTACCAGGCCTGGTCAAACTCAACTTAACTAAATTCAAGACAATAAAAAACCCACACCTCAAAGAGAATGCGGGTTTTAGATAAAAACATATTTTTAGCGAGCGTTTTTGCCAAGGTCAAGGCGCTTAATGGTGAAGCTTAGTAAGCTAAGCGAGCCATTTAGCAACGCGGAGATTGGCAAAACAAACCTACCAGGCCTGGTCCAAACTCACATTCCCTAAATTCAAGACAATAAAAAACCCACACCTCAAAGAGAATGCAGGTTTTCAAACAAACCATTTTTAGCGAGCGTTTTTGTTCAGATCAAGGCGGTTTCTGGTGAAGTTTAGGTTTACTAAACGAGCCAGACACCAACGCAGAGCTGGGCAAAACAAGCCGCTAAAAAATTAGTTTTTGTCTTGATCTATGATCTTATTCGCTGCAATCCAAGGCATCATTGTTCGTAGCTTTTTACCAACTACTTCAATACCGTGCTCTGCGTTGTTACGACGCGCAGCAGTCATTGATGGGTAACCAGATTGACCTTCTAGAATGAACTGCTTAGCATATTCACCAGACTGGATGTTCTTCAATGCAATGCGCATTGCTTCACGAGACTCAGCGTTGATTACCTTAGGACCGGTTACATATTCACCGTACTCAGCATTGTTTGAGATTGAGTAGTTCATATCAGCAATTCCGCCTTCGAACATCAAATCTACAATTAACTTAAGCTCGTGTAAACACTCGAAGTATGCCATTTCAGGTTCATACCCTGCTTCAACCAAAGTATCGAAACCAGCTTTAACAAGCTCAACCGCACCACCACAAAGTACCGCTTGCTCACCAAACAGATCAGTTTCACACTCGTCACGGAAAGTTGTTTCGATAATTGCAGTACGTCCACCACCTACACCAGAAGCGTAAGAAAGCGAGATTTCTTTCGCGTCACCAGAAGCATCTTGATGGATTGCGATAAGATCAGGAACACCGCCACCACGGACGAATTCTGAACGTACTGTATGACCAGGTGCTTTTGGAGCAATCATAATGACATCTAAATCTTTACGAGGAGCGACCTGGTTATAGATGATTGCGAAACCGTGAGCGAATGCTAAAACAGCACCTTGCTTAATGTTAGGCTCAATCTCTTCTTTATAAAGAACTGACTGAAACTCATCTGGCGTAAGAATCATAACAACATCAGCACCGGCAACGGCCGTCGCAACGTCAGCCGTCTTAAGGCCGTAACCTTCCGCTTTAGCAATTGAAGAAGAACCAGCACGTAGACCAACAGTGACATCTACACCAGAATCTTTTAGGTTAGCTGCGTGCGCATGGCCCTGAGAACCAAAACCGATGATGGCAACTTTTTTGCCCTGGATGATAGATAGATTACAATCTTTATCGTAATAAACGTTCATGTTAAAACCTTTAAATGTATGAATATAAAGATATTTTATATTCGTAGTTAATAATATTTAATTTTAGAATTTTGATTATCCGCTATTTTAATGGCGGACAAATTTTAGTCAAGTCTTACGAGTGTTTAGCAGGCTTAGACGTGTAAACACTTCTCGCCACGCAGCACACCTACCGTTCCTGAACGTACTGTTTCCAGAATCAATCCAGAATCTAACGCATCAATGAAGGCATCTAACTTTTTAGACTGCCCGACCATTTGAATCGTATAGGTTGAGGTTGTAACATCAATAATATCGCCACGAAAAATATCAGCCAGACGCTTATATTCTTCTCGCATATCACCCGTTGCTGAAAGTTTAATCAACATCAGCTCACGTTCAATATGTGAACCTTCTGTTAAATCCAGGACCTTGACCACATCGATCAAGCGATTAAGATGCTTAACGATTTGTTCAACCTCTTGAGCTGTCCCACTGGTGACTAACGTTAAACGCGATAATGAATCGTCTTCAGTTGGTGCAACGGTTAACGCGTGTATATTGTAGCCACGTGCTGAGAAAAGCCCTGAAACGCGCGATAAAGCACCCGCTTCGTTTTCCATTAGCATAGAAATAATATGTTTCATCTTATACTCCTATACCAAAATCATTTCGTTAAGGCCTGCGCCAGCAGGAATCATTGGATAGACATTCTCTTGTTTATCGATAATAAGGTCAACAAACACCAAACGATCTTTATACTTTTCAGAGAAAACTTCTTCCAATTGCGCGGTCATCGTTTTCGGATCCTCAATGCGCACACCTACGTGGCCATAAGACTCTGCTAACTTAACAAAATCAGGCAATGACTCCATGTAAGACATTGAATAACGACGTTCGTAGAAAAACTCTTGCCATTGACGAACCATGCCTAAGACACCATTATTTAAACAGATAATCTTAACCGCAAATCCATACTGCAAACAGGTCGAAAGTTCTTGGATATTCATTTGAATAGAACCTTCACCCGTGACACAGACAACGGTTTCATCAGGAAAGGCCAAGGCAGCGCCCATGGCAGCCGGTAAACCGAACCCCATAGTCCCTAAGCCGCCAGAGTTTAACCAACGACGCGGTTTATCAAATGGATAATACTGTGCCGTAAACATCTGGTGCTGACCAACATCCGATGAGACATACGCATCACCGTTAGTCGCTTTCCAAACGGCTTGAATGGCCGCTTGAGGCTTTATTTTTGCGCCTAAGGTGTCAAATCCTAGACAGTTAGTGGCACGCCACTCTTCAATCTGGACCCACCATTTAGCCAAAGCCTGTTCGTCTGGCTTCAATTTAGTCTTGTCCAAAATGGAGAGCATCTCAGTGACGACTTGCTTCACCGGACCGACAATTGGAATATCAACTAATACGTTTTTAGAAATAGAGGCCGGATCTATATCAACGTGAATAATTTTGGCATACGGACAGAATTTTGCTAAATTCCCCGTCACACGGTCATCAAAACGCGAGCCAATCGCAATAATCAAATCACTGTGATGCATTGATAAATTGGCTTCGTAAGTACCGTGCATACCCAACATGCCGACAGACTGTTTATCTGACGCTGGAAAAGCGCCCAGGCCCATCAATGTTTGGGTAATCGGAAATCCTAATTTATGGGTTAACTCAGTTAACTCGGCTGAAGCATCACCTAAAATGACCCCTCCGCCGGTATATAAAATAGGTCGTTTAGCAGAAAGCATCATTTCTACGGCTTTCTTAATTTGTCCGCTATGGCCTTTTGTTACAGGCAAGTAGGAGCGCATCTCAACTTCTTGTGGGAATGCATAGTTGCTTTTGGCGGTTTGTACATCTTTTGGAATGTCGACCACAACCGGGCCAGGTCGGCCAGTTGTTGCTAAATAAAATGCTTTTTTGAGCGTAATAGCAAGGTCATCGACATTCTTGACCAAGAAGTTGTGTTTGACGATTGGTCTTGTAATTCCCGTAGTATCAATCTCTTGGAAGGCATCTAAACCGATCAGTGACGTAGCCACCTGACCCGTAATACATACCAGCGGAATTGAATCCATATAGGCAGTTGCGATACCAGTGACGGCATTAGTCGCCCCTGGTCCCGAAGTTACAAGAACCACTCCTGGCTTTCCTGTAGAGCGCGCATAACCGTCTGCAGCATGCACTGCAGCCTGTTCGTGACGGACTAAAATATGGCTTAATTTTTTAGCGTCAGTATCAAGGGCATCATAAATAGGCAAAACAGCTCCGCCAGGATACCCCCAAATATGCTCTACGCCCTCATCTTCTAGGTAATTTACAAGAATTTGAGCACCAGTCATTTCCACAACATTGGTCCTTTTAATTACGTTAAATCCTTCCAAAAATAGACTACTTTTATCTGATATTTAAATAGACAAAAAAGACGATCCGAAAAGGTTAACTAAGGTTCATTAATACAGCCGCGCGGTTTGCACGCGGAAAGAGAGATTATATAAAATTTTGCCCGTGTTATAAACCCAAAGCCGTGCTTTGTTTGAATAAATTTGCTCTATAGGACTAAAATTTATACGAATGAGAGGAAAAGGACTGGGAGCCCACAACCAAAAACAAATATTTTTCGGATATATTTACCAAAAAAGGCTGTCTAGGACAGACTTTAAAGAATAATTCGTGCAAGTTATAGTTCGCTATTCATATAAAAAATGAGTTATAAATATCACTCTGTAAAGCTCTAAAGGATATTTACACATGACCTAATCACGAATGAAATGGCCTATTTAAATGCTTTAGGAACTCTGCTCTGCTTTTAGAATAACGGGTAATGTATCTAAAATTGAATCGGGGGTTAAACTCATCGAGTCTATGCCTAGTTCGACTAAAAACTCAGCAAACTCAGGATAGTCTGAAGGTGCCTGACCACAAATACCAATCGGTTTATTATTACGTTTAGCGCCTTCTACAGCCATTTTAACCATCTTTTTGACACTCAGATCACGCTCATCATATGCAAATGCGATCTTATGTGAGTCTCTGTCAATCCCTAACACCAACTGAGTTAAATCATTGGTGCCAATTGAAAATCCATCAAAGAACTCTGAAAACTCATCAATAAGCAGTACATTGCTCGGAATTTCGACCATCATGTAAATTTTAAGACCTTTTTCCCCGCGCACTAAGCCATTAACAGCTAAGTTTTCAATGACCAATCCGGCTTCGGTTAAGGTACGACAGAATGGCACCATAATAATCAGATTATCTAGCCCTAGCCCCTGTCTTGCTCTTTTTACAGCTTGGCATTCAAGTGCAAAACTTGGTTTATATTCCGGATCGTTGTAACGCGATGCTCCTCTGAAACCGAGCATAGGATTCTCTTCCTGCTCCTCAAAAACCGCGCCGCCAATCATTGACGCATACTCATTGGTTTTAAAGTCAGACAAACGTAAAACGACCTCTTTTGGATAAAAAGCTGCGGCTATTGTTGAAATCCCTTCTGTGAGTTTATGAACAAAGAATTCCTGACCGTCATCAAACCCTGCCGTAAGCCGTGCAATTTCGGCTCGATCTTTTTCATCCGTGACTTTTTCTGGGTTGATAAGTGCCTGTGGGTGAATTTTTATGGTGTTACTAATAATAAATTCCATTCGCGCTAAGCCAACCCCGTCATTCGGAATCTTATTAAGACTAAATGCCAGGTCCGGATTTGCTAAATTCATCTTTACCTGAGTTTTAGGCATCGTTATATGCCCAACATCAATGACATCTTCCGTAAACTCAAGCTCTGTTGCATAAACCCGTCCATCATCCCCTTCGACACAACTCACTGTGATGCCTACGCCATGTTCAATCAGCTCTGTTGCACGCTCAGTTCCGACCACGGCCGGAATTCCAAGTTCACGTGCAATAATCGCGGCATGGCAAGTACGCCCTCCTCTATTGGTCACTAAAGCAGAGGCCTTTTTCATAATCGGCTCCCAATCAGGCGTGGTCATATCCGCAACCAATACATCGCCCTCTTGAAACTCATGTAAAAACTCTACCGAAGTAATGACATGGGCTTTACCACTGGCCACACGATTACCTACTGCCCGCCCTGTAACTATAGGTTCTGGACGATTTTCTTCTAGAGTGTACTGTTTTAAAAAACCACCCTTCTTTTGCGAAACAACCGTTTCTGGGCGCGCCTGAACAACAAATAACTCTCCTGTTCTGCCATCTTTAGCCCACTCTATATCCATTGGGCGATTAACTTTGGCCTTTTGACTATAATAAGTTTCGATTTTGATGGCGTACTCAGCCAACAGCAAAACTTCCTCATCTGTGATGCAATACTGTTTTTGTTCATCCATAGGCGTCTGAATATTTTGCACCGGTTCATGGCTGCTCGCATCCGTCGCATAAATCATCTTTATCTTCTTAGAGCCTAAGTGTCTTTTTAAGACCCCGCGAGCACCTTTTTTAAAGGTCGGTTTATGCACATAAAACTCATCAGGCTCTATCGCACCTTGAACGACATTTTCACCTAATCCGTAAGCACCGGTAATCAACACCACATCTTCAAAACCGCTTTCAGTATCAATAGAGAACATGACACCCGATGAAGCCAAGTCAGAACGTACCATCAGCTGTACTCCTACGGAGAGCGACACCTCAAAGTGGTCAAATCCGTGTTCGGCACGGTAGTGAATGGCGCGATCATTAAATAAACTGGCATAACATTGCTTGCATGCATCAATATAGGAATCTAACCCTGAAATATTCAGATATGAATCTTGTTGACCTGCAAAGCTAGCCGTAGGCAGGTCTTCTGCGGTGGCCGAACTTCGAATGGCGAGTGAAAAATCACTACCAAGATTGTGCGTTAGGGCTTCGTACGCCAAAAGCATCTCTTTATACAGCGATTCTGGTAATTTGGCGTTATAGATCAGCTCACGTATTGAACTCCCGCAGCTTTGCAGCTCTCTCGTGTTATCGACATCAAGGGAATCAAGAATGGTGTGCAATTTTTCCCAAAGACCATTCTCTTCTAAAATTGCATTATAAGCATCTGAAGTAATTGCAAATCCATTTGGTACAGGTACACCTTGAGGTACGAGACTTTGATACATTTCGCCTAGTGAGGCATTTTTACCCCCCACCAGCTGAATATCCTCTATACCCACTTCTGAAAAGAATCTGACATATAAACTATTAGAAAATTGTAATTCTGACATTATGACTATCTCCAGGCTTCATAACCAAAAATCGAAATTTCATAATACACTGTTTTTTTGAAAGCGGATAGTCACAATATCAGTTTTTATTATGCCAACATCAAAAGTACAAAATAATAATAAATTCAATAAGTTAAACAGGCTTAATAACTTCTTAAAAGGTCACTTAGTACGTAAACAGTGGTGTTGTAAATTAAGTTTTAACATGATAAGAAATTGACTCAATTCAATTTCTAAAACGTCCAACCACGATAAACCCATCTAATTTTGTCAGCATTATGTGGAGTATCGACCACTGTAGAATCTACTAGATCGTATGTTGTGATATTGATGGTATTCCTGTTTATTGGGGCACTTTACTGTATTTTTTTCTACAAAACAGATGGCTTTACTGAGTAGTCGAGTCGCTCTCTCTAGTTTTTAATTTTTAGACAGTATCACAACCACCAATTGATGACTGAATTACGAATGGTTTTAGGCGTTGATAGGCTTTAATAAAGGCTTGTTCTGAGATTTAATTTGGGATATCACCCCTAACGGACATTACATTAGGGCTTATTTGGCGTGAGTTGCTAGGCAGGTTTACTGGAATGACACTTATTTAATCACCCCCTTTTCATTACATTGTGTAATGAATCAGGTTGAATTAAGTTCTATATTCTTTTAAAAGAAGATACTTGCGATAGTGTTGTAACTCATCTATAGACTCGTGAATATCTGCTAAGGCCAAATGTGCGCCACTTTTTTTATGCGATTGATAGACCTTAGGTGCCCATCGTCTCGCCAGTTCTTTCAGCGTACTCACATCCAGGTTTCGATAGTGGAAAAACACTTCCAGCAGAGGCATCTGCTCGACCATAAAACGACGATCCTGGCAGATGCTATTACCACTCATTGGAGACTTACCTGTTGGCACGTATTGTTTTAAAAACTCAAGGGTTAAGCGTTCAGCCTCTTGCATCGACACGAAGCTTTCCTGAACTCTTTTGGTTAGCCCGGATTTGCCATGATGTCTGGTACACCACTCATCCATTCTATCGAGCGCGGATTGCTCCGTTTGAATCGCCAACACAGGCCCTTCGGCCAGGACGTTCAATTCACTGTCCGTCACCACGGTTGCTATTTCAATAATTCGATCTGTTTTTGGTTGTAATCCGGTCATTTCCAAATCAATCCAAATTAAATTCTTATCAGACTTCATAATAGGTTCTCTTTTCACATACAATATATCGTTATATTAACGTAAAAACCCTTTTAAAATTAGAAACACCATCTTCTAAACCTGAGAAAGAGCCTTATGAACTGGATTACCCCATTATTTTTATTCGCCCTAAGCCTAAACGTCTTAATTGAAGTTTGGCTTAATATCAAAAACCAATTCCATATTGGTAAACATCGCCAAAGCGTACCTGAAGAATTTAGTGAAGTGGTGACATTAGAAGCCCATCAAAAAGCCGCTGACTACAGCCGCGCTAAATTGCAGCTGGGTCGTTTGGGTTTGTTTTATGATGCTGCGATCCTGTTATTTATGACATTAGGCGGTGGCTTTCAAGACATCTATAACCTCTGGTTAACCACCGCATTAGAACCTGTTTGGCGAGATGTGGCGTTTTTGCTGTCTACTCTCTGGTTTGTCTCCCTCTTACACCTACCTTTTTCGGTTATAAGTACCTTTAAAATCGAAGCTGAATTTGGTTTTAATAAAACGACCCCTGTGAATTTTTTAACAGATTTATTAAAGCAATGGGTTTTAATGGTGGTATTGGGTGTCCCCCTTATCTGGGTGATTATCAGCATTATGACGAGTTATATTGACCAGGCCTGGTGGTTTTATACTTGGGTGGTTTGGATGAGTTTTCAGTTTATTTTAATGTGGGCTTACCCAAAATGGATTGCGCCGATTTTCAATAAATTCTCACCATTAGAAGATGAAGCAATGAAGTTGCGCATTAGCAAGTTGCTAGAACGCACCGGATTTGAGTCTAACGGCATCTTTGTGATGGACGGTTCTTCGCGCTCGGGCCACGGCAATGCTTACTTTACTGGCATGGGAAAAAACAAACGTATTGTGTTCTTTGATACCCTATTAGAGAAACTCAGCCCAGAAGAAGTTGAAGCGGTTTTAGCACATGAACTTGGACATTTCAAACATGGCCATATTCGCCAAAAGTTAATTGAAAGCACTGTCCTGACCCTAGCAGGATTAGCCTTATTAGGCTGGTTGATTCAGTTACCACTGTTTTACAGTGGCTTAGGAATGAGTTCACAAACTCCAGCAATTGCCCTACTGTTGTTTATGACCGCCGTACCAACACTGTTCTTTTTCATGGGGCCAATCAGTGCACTTAAAAGCCGTAAACATGAATTTGAAGCCGATGCGTTTGCCGCTCAACATGTCGGTGCGGAACATCTGATTTCAGCCTTACTGAAAATGTATAGTGACAACGCCAGTACCTTAACGCCTGACCCGAGTTTTTCGGCTTACCATGACAGTCATCCGCCGGCTAAAATTCGGATTGACCATTTAAAGACGTTAATCGGCAAGAACAACCATTAGAAAATTCGTTACAAAACGAACCTTCAAACTCATTTAGGAATCAGAGAGATGACAGCAAAAATGACTCTATCACAACAACTGACTCAGCTACACTGTGAAGAGATGCCTAAAGGCTCTAAGCCTTTAATCATTCCAGCCATTGAAAGTAACTTAAGCCATTTAACTGGCTGGGATGCACCGCTAAATTATGTCAATATATCGAAAAACTTTAACTTTAAAAATTATCTTCAGACCATCGCTTTTGTAAATGCGGTCACGTGGTTGGCGAATAAAGAAGATCATCATCCCCAAATTTGTTTTGACTACAACAGTGCAAAAATCACGCTTACCACGCATAATGCAAAAGGCTTGACCAATAACGATATGATTATGGCCGCTAAAATTAACGCTCTACTGGATTAACTGACACAAAGTGATTAACCGATTTCAACCTTCTGGTTATTATTAGGTTAGTCTCACATTAAGTTTCTCACTTTAGCTTCACATAAGAATAAGGTTTTAATCGCTTTATGGCCAAACGTAAACTTACTGACCAGCAAACCCGCCGAGTCAACACCAAAAGACAAAAGAAAAGCTCTGAAAACAGAGGGAGTGACACGTCGACTGTCCAACCTAAAAAAACCTCAGATATGAGTTTATTAGGAGAAGAACAACCAGGTCTGGTCATTACTAGCTTTGGTAAAAGCGTTCTGGTCGAAGCGGAATCCGGTGAAAATTTTAAGTGTGCCATCCGCCAGCATTTGGGGAAACTTGTTGCAGGCGATAGGGTCAATTGGCAGACGGATATTGAAGCAGGAACAGGTGTTGTGGTCAGCGTTTTACCGCGTACTCATGAATTTAGTCGTCCGGGTTTTAGAGGCCAAACTCGAATGATTGCAGCGAATATCGACTTTATAGGTATCGTTATGCCGGTATTACCAGGCATTCATCCTGATATGATTGACCGTTATTTAGTGGGTGCTGCCCAGCTAGACATTCCGGCTCTTATCATCATCAACAAAATCGATCTGTTAGAAAACGAAGAGGATTGGGATACCATTGCGGCACTGTTGGAACCCTATACGGAACTTGGCATTGAAATTCTTCCCGCCTCAACTATCTCGCAGGCTGGACTGCAAGAGTTGCAGAGCTATATGAATGGCAAAAATAGTGTTTTTGTCGGGCCATCAGGCGCAGGTAAATCTTCTCTGATTAATGCATTGATTCCAGATCTAGGAATCCGTGTTGGTACGCTCTCTGAAGCCACTGGTCTGGGCAAGCATACGACAACCAATAGTATTCTGTATCACCTACCCAGCATGGATGAATTCCAAAAAGATGGCGGGAATCTCATCGACTCTCCAGGCATTCGACAGTTTAGCCCAACCGCTTGTTCAGCCAATGAGCTCGCAAGCTACTATCCTGACTTTGCACCCTTCTTAGGACATTGTAAATACAATAACTGTACCCATAGCATAGAACCCAACTGTGCTATTAAAGAGGCCGTTGACTCTGGTGAAATAGCCTACAGTCGTTACTTGAGCTTCCAGCGTATGCTTGAAGAGTTTAAAAGCGAACCTGAACACTAGAGAGCTATAGTGGCTAAGGTTCCTACTTAATTAGGTTGGTTACGGCTCTAAACGCCTGCCAACAAAACCGATAGACCATACAATAATACAGTTGTTCCAAATATCGCCACTACCCAGAATAAAAATAGCCAACCCAAGTGAATAGACTTCTGGACTAATTTCAAAACCAGCCAGCTTATCACTGTCAACACAATTACTACTAACCACAATCTAATCAAAATCACTCCCTCTTGTTTTAACACTTTGAAATCCGTTGGATTCCCTAGACACTTAAAACAACACACTAATTATGTCGTTGACGCCGATTAAATCCACGACAGACTTTATTCACTTCACTATTGAAAGTAATTTTACCGAAAACTGCACCATTATATTCACTTAACAAACAATTAAAATAAAAGTGATGAACTTAATTAAAACACCTATTGCAGACTTTATTTAACATTCGAAGTCAGTGTTTTTACAGACAAAAACTAATTTCCGTCCATACTTGAGACTCCTTATTACTAACTAGGGCATATTTCTAATAAATATTAAGGATTGCTCAACTCTTCTATCTTGACTCAGAAGGCCTTTTCGACTGTAATAGGCACCAGGGTCGAAAGACCCGAACCATTTAAATAGTGCTTTGGAGAGTACATCATGAAAAATACAATTATTGCTCTAGCTGCGGCTGGATTAGTTTCTTTTGGTGCAGCTGCTCAAGCTAGTGACGCAACTGCTGGTCAAGCTGCTTACGCTTCGTGTGTAGGTTGTCACGGTATGGCTGCTGAAGGCGGAGTTGGTCCTCAACTAGCGGGCCAAGCTGCAGCGGATATCGTTGCTAAATTACACAAATATAAAAACGGTGAGCAAGTAGGTCCTATGACTTCTATGATGGCTCCAATGGCTGCTGGTCTTTCTGACGCAGACATTGAAAATATCGCTGCTTACACTGCTTCTCTATAATTTATAGAGTTTCAGTGAAAAAACCGCCTTCGGGCGGTTTTTTTTTGCCTTCAATTTATTCTATTAAAGAGAAACTAAATTAAACTCTTTGAGTTTGTAGCTTGATTTACAAGTAGACATGGCTTTAAATAACATACATGAAACTTTCAAATATTTAAATTTAAAGAGAACAATTATGAAAAAATTATTAATGACAGCTGTCACAGCGAGTTTCTTATTTTCTGCTTCAGCCAGCGCTATGGAAGCCCCACCTAAATCTGTCACTTGTGTCGGTTGCCACGGAGCAACTGGAAACAGCATGGTGCCAAACTTTCCAAACCTAGCGGGTCAGCATGCAACCTATCTTGAAAAGCAACTAAAAGACTTCCGTGATGGCTTCCGTAAAAACGCTACCATGGCACCTTTTGTTAAAGGTTTAACCGATAAAGAGATTGCAGCCCTAGCGGCCTTCTATGCGGCACAAACGCCTAAATAGTCGTTCTTTAAAGTGACCAGGCCTGGTCACTTTAAACATTTGGTCAATGATGTATTAAAACCAAGCATCCATGATTAATATGGACCACATAAAAAAGGCGCTTATTAATGAATAAGCGCCTTTTTTTATGCATGCTATTTTTAAATTTACTTCTAAAGTAGAACCTTTTCAACACCATCTAATTTAAGTTGCTGAACAAAGTCTTTCTGCCATTGATCACCCAATGAGTTCTTAGCCAATTCGACAACAATATAATCCGTTTTCAATCCCGTCTCACCTTCATAACGGTTCAAGCCTTGCTGACAAGCTGGACAAGACGTTAATATCTTAACATTGCCTTTATCCGCTTTTGTTTCACCGGTTAGCTCTTGAATGCCATTCTGTAGTTCGATGGTTTTTCTGAAACGTAATTGCTCCGCAATATCCGGCCTAGAGGTTGCCATGGTACCTGCTTCACTACAACAACGATCAGAGAACAACACATCTTCCGTTTTCAGTAAGTCCTTAATAACCTGAGTGCCCTCTTGTTGTTTCATGGGATCGTGACACGGCTTATGATAGAGATACTTTACCCCAGTTGCATTATCCAAACTCACGCCTTTTTCTTGCAAATATTCATGGATATCCAGTAGGCGACAGTCTGGAAAAATTCGTCCAAACTCATATTTAAGCAGTTGATCCATACAAGTACCACAAGAGACAATCACCGTTTTAATATCTAGATAGTTAAGTGTATTTGCAACTCGATGGAACAGTACTCGATTCTCCGCGGTTATTTGGGCACCTTTCTCAGCCTCGCCAGCCGCCGTCTGAGGGTAACCACAACAGAGATAACCCGGTGGTAAAACTGTCTGTGCGCCTGTTTCTGACAACATAGCAATGGTGGCTAACCCTATGTCACTAAACAACCTTTCTGAACCACAACCAGGAAAATAGAACACTGCATCCGAATCATCAGTCACCTTTTTTGGGTTACTGATAATCGGTACCATATTGGCTTCTTCCAAACCTAACAATGCACGCACTGTCGGCTGGTTAGGCCCTGTATTCAAAGGCTTACGCACAAAGTTAATCACTTGTTGTTCAATCGGCGCAATTTTGCTAGATTTAGCAGGCAGAGCCGATTTACGACCAAACAGACCAAACGTTTTAGCCAAACGATGCGCAAAGGTAATCCCAACGGCACTCCAACCAATCATGACTTTTCTTAAAAGCTTAATCGTAAACGGTTGCTTGGTATTTAAAAAGAACAATGCCATTTTAGTCGTCAATGAAAAACGTTTCTTGCCCATAGTCGTCAGAATATTTCTCATGCGGATAGAGACATCCCCAAAATCAATATCCACGGGACAAGGCGTTTCACAATGATGACAAGTGGTGCAGTGGTCGGCAATATCATTCATTGCTTCAAAATGTTTGAATGAAATTCCACGACGAGTTTGCTCTTCATATAAAAAGGCCTCAATAACCTGTCCCGTTGCCAAGATTTTATCACGAGGTGAATAAAGCATATTCGCACCTGGAATATGAGTCTGGCAAACAGGTTTACATTTACCACAACGCAAACAGTCTTTGATATCATTATTCAGTTCATCAATTTCACTGGCTTCTAAAATAATCGCTTCCTGATTGACCAAACTTAAGGAAGGTGTGTAAGCATTATCCAGGCTTGAACCCGGCATCAACTTACCTCTGTTAAAATAACCATTAGGATCTACTCTGTTTTTATACTTAACAAAGGCTTCAACCTTAGACGGTTCTAAATACTTGAACTTAGTTAAACCAATGCCATGCTCTCCAGAGATAACCCCTCCTAAACGCTTGGCTATTTCCATAATACGATCGACAATACCTTCGGCCAAATGCACCATTTCATAGTTGCCTGAGTGCACAGGTATATTGGTATGAATATTTCCGTCACCGGCGTGCATATGTAAAGCAACAAACAACCGCGCAGTACGAATTCCGGCATGAATACTATCTAAACGTTTATGTAATGCTACAAAATCATGCCCTAAGAAGGTGTTAGCCAAAAATTCTTTCACTTCTATACGGTGTGACAAAATAGTTTCACGTCTTAAATACAGACTCGCTAAGGTATCTCCCTCACGCACATTCGCATGAGACTCTTCTGGCAATAAATACAAGCACTCTGCAGCAGGACTTTCTAGTCGTTCAAGTTTTGCTAACCAGCGCGCCTTGACCGTTTTAAAATGTGTAAGGGTCTCTTCGACCTTGCCTTTGAAATAGTTGGATGGGCCTGAGATATCCTCAAAATCATCTGCTTGAATAAACTCTGGAATATCGCCTTCAAAGTACTCAATGTAAGCATTAAGAATATCGATCTTATTTTTGATCGACATTTCAATATTGATTTTTTCAATTTCAATATTGTATTCATTCAATTTATCTAACGGAATAACCACATCTTCATTGATTTTAAAGGCATTGGTATGCCCTGAAATCGCCGCCGTACGAGAACGGTCTAACCAGAAACGTTTACGGGCTTCTTCACTGACTGCAATGAAACCTTCCGCATTTCGCTTATTAGCAAGTGCTACAATTTCAGTGCACGTATTTGAAACTTCAAAGCCATTCTCACCACAGATATCTGCCAACAACAGCATCTTAGGCAGTTCTTTACGACTGGCTTTGGTATTGTATTTAATCGCCTTAATGTAACGATCATCTAAGTGTTCTAATCCGGCAATCAGAATGCCTTCTTTTTTCTTAGATTCAACGTAATCAAGAATTTCGACAATGGCAGGCACCGCCAGGCTTAGGTCGGTACCGAAAAACTCCAGACAAACGGTACGAGTGTGGCTTGGCATACGGTGCACAATAAATCGGCTAGAAGTGATTAAACCATCACACCCCTCTTTTTGAACACCCGGCAAACCACTTAAAAACTTATCGGTAACATCTTTACCCAGGCCTGATTGTCTAAATCCAGAGCCTGGAATCTCTAAACGTTCGGTCTCACCTATTTGAGTAACACCATCTTTTTCAAAACGGCGAATATCAAACAGGACGGTCTGCTGATCCTGTAACTTACCTAAATTGTGATTAAGACGTTCAACTTCTAACCATTTCGCATCCGGTGTCACCATGCGCCATGAGGCTAAGTTATCCAGCGTCGTTCCCCATAACACAGCCTTTTTACCGCCGGCATTCATCGAGATATTACCACCAATAGTCGAGGCATCTTGAGAAGTTGGATCTACGGCAAAGACATACCCTGCACGTTCAGCTTGCTCAGAAACGCGGCGTGTCACCACTCCTGCACCTGTTTTAACAGTGGCAACCTTACCAATTTGTGGCAGTTCAACCTGTTCTACCAGCCCCAAATACTCAAGCTTTTCCGTATTGATAACAACCGTATCGGCATGTAATGGAATTGCACCGCCTGTATAGCCGGTTCCTCCGCCACGCGGAATCATGGTTAAACCTAATTCAATACACGCTTCAACCATCTCTATGGTTTCTTGCTCAGTATCGGGCTTAAGAACGACCAACGGCAATTCCACACGCCAATCCGTAGCATCGGTTGCATGAGCAACGCGTGCTAAACCATCAAAATCGATATTATCTTCACGACATACTTTTTTAAGACGCTTGGTGACTTTAGCACGAAGAAGAATTTGTGCAGGAAACCAATCTGCAAACTTAGTAACAGCCTCTTTCACGTCGTCTAACAGTTGCTCGGCAACCTTATTGTTATTTAAGCGTTTCTCAACTTCCTTTAAACGATGCTGAAGTGCTTTTATGAGTGCATCACGTCTTTTAGGGTTTTCAATTAAGTCCCCTTGAATATATGGATTACGCGTAATGACCCACATATCCCCCAATACTTCAAACAGCATCCGTGCCGAGCGTCCTGTATTACGCGATTCACGCAGAGACTGAATCGTCTGCCAACACGACTCACCAATAAATCTTAAGACAATTTCTTTGTCCGAAAAAGAGGTGTAGTTGTATGGAATTTCGCGAATACGTTTAGTCAGTTTTGAACTCATAGTACTGTCTTAGCTCTCTCAAAAAAGTTAGGGTGAATGGGTTATTAATTTGGGTTGGATGGCGTTAGTAAAAACGCAGATAGAGTGAGTGAGCGGGCTAGCAACTGTTATCAAGAGACTCGCCCGCCAATCTTATCTGGCTTTTTAGATATATGTTTATTTACGTTTCTTTTGTTTTTTCTTGGCTTTGAATGCAGAAGAAGTATCGGCTTTGACCTTGTATTGCAACTGCTTGCTCTTACGACCATCAAAAGGGTTAACAGTGGCTTTGAATTCAATCGTAATAGGTGTACCAACCCACTGAAAGGCTTTACGAAAAACGCTTATTAAATAACGTACATACGCTTGTGGCAGTTTATCGACTTGGCTACCATGCACAATGACTCGAGGTGGGTTTAGCCCACCCAAATGCGCATAACGTAATTTAACACGACGCCCAGAAATCAATGGCGGTTGATGATCTAAAACAGCCTGTTCTAATACTCGGTTTAAATCGGAGGTTGAAACTCTTTTAAAGGCCGCCATATGTACCGCATTGACCGTTTTAAAAAGATCACCAACACCCGTACCGTGCAGGGCAGAAATCAGGTGTTGTTTTGCATACTCTGCAAACGATAAACGAAAGCTTAATTCATGTTTAACTTTTTTACGTTGATCTTCCGATAAGTTATCCCATTTATTAACGGCGAGTACTAACCCACGTCCAGACTCAATGGCTAAGCCTAATAACGTTAAATCTTGGTCGGTTAGACCTTCTGAACCATCAATCACTAAGATGACAACATGTGAGTCACCCATCGCTTCAATGGCTTTGACAATACTGAATTTTTCAATTTTCTGTGAGATATTTTTACGGCGTCTTACGCCCGCAGTATCAATCAAAGTATATTCTTGACCATCGCGCTCAAAGGGTACAAAGATACTGTCTCGGGTAGTGCCTGGCAGATCAAATGCCACCACACGCTCATCACCGATCATGCGGTTAATTAAAGTTGATTTTCCGACGTTAGGACGACCAATAACGGCTACACGAATTCCAGGATGGCTGTCTAGATCTGATTCAGCGGAGGCTTCTGATTCTGGAAGTTTTGCAAGAATCTGTTCCATGCAGACAGTGACATTATCGCCATGCGCAGAAGAAATCGCTACAGGCTGGCCTAATCCAAGCTGAAAGAAATCAGAGGTGGCAATATCATGGTCATGGCCTTCCGCTTTATTAACGACGACTTGGACAGGCTTATCAAACTGACGAATATACTTTGCAATCTTTTCATCAGCGGAGACAATCCCCTGACGACCATCGACTAAAAAGATAATCGAATCGGCCTCTTCTAAAGCAGACCTGACTTGCCCTGCCATTAGCGGATCAACACCATCAACTTCACCACTTAAGCCACCAGTATCAACAATGATATAAGGACGACTACCGACTCGACCTGTTCCATATTGACGGTCTCGGGTTAAGCCAGGATAATCTGCCACAATCGCATCACGAGAACGTGTTATACGATTGAATAATGTAGATTTTCCGACATTAGGTCTGCCAACTATGGCTATAACCGGTTTACTCATTTGTGTCTATTACCTGTTTTCAATGTTTCATTGTAAATTTTCACGACATCACTGTATCGCGGAAAGGTCGTCTAAATTAAAGGTTCGTTTGGACAGTTTGTTCAGCATGCTCTGCTTTAAATAGAGCTAGATTTGACGGTTTAACGCTGTAATGTGTAATCACGCCTTCATCATCCAATAACGTGAGTTCTGTGCCATCGACTTTGACGCGCAAAATTCGATTGCCATCACCATATTCATTACTGTGTTTTACACGTGAGGACTCTGTTCCTTGAATGCTGTTCATCCAATGTAAATAGCCCCAACCATCAACGACCAATAGTTCATCGTTATATAGAGTTAGGTCACCAACCAAACGACTTTTAAAAGCATCCTGGTTCCAGAGTTGAGCGCCACTTAACAGATCAAATGCATGAATCACATCACTATCATCTACTACAAATATACTGGAATCATTGGCAACAAGATCTCTATAACCTGAAAGTTCCTTCACAAAATAGAAGTTACCATTTTCTGGATTAATAGAAACTAACTTGCCATGAAAACCTACCGCAATCAAACGATTCTGTTTCATCACTAGACTAGATTGCACATCGACCATGCGCTCTAAGTCAGTACGCCCCTTAGGAACGGCGACACGAGTTTCCCACAGAAGCCCACCCGATTTTGCTGAAAAGGCTTGAATCGAGCCACTTTCCCAGCCAACATAAAGATTCCCCTCATGGTATACAACCGGTGGTGAACCACGTAATGACAAACTAGGCATTTGGTGCTCTGCAACCCAAACAATCGCCCCCGTATTAAGATTCAATGCATACAATTTACCATCAACGGTACGTGTAAATATTTTTTGCTCGGCCACCACGGCATAACTCATGACTTCACTCGAAAGTTGTGAATGCCAAAGAATGCGACCATCGGTTGCTGATAATACTATGACTTGGCCTTTCGCAGTACCGATAATTAACTTGTCACCATGTTTTGCAGGACCCGATACGATTGGAGTCGCAAATTTAGTCTCCCAAACGACCTGATCTGTCCAACGAGTGGTGTTCTCTTTCTGCAATGCGACAACATAACCCGTTGAATTGGCGACATACAAATTATCACTATCTTCCGAAAAAAACAGCCCTTCTGAATCTTTGTTAGGCATGGTTTCGGTTTTAACTTGCCAGTTTTTTTGTAGCGTATAGTTTGAGTCAAGTGGCGCTAAAGCCGTCGGCTCCTTGATCACCTTTGGTGTTGAACAACCACTTGAGATAATCGCAAGCAATCCTATAAAAGCAAAACGCATTTTCATTCTTGGAACCAACCTTTATTTAAAACATTCAATTTCTATGGATGAATTTAGAATTATTTTGATAAATCATCTAATTGAATTTGAGCCAGACCCATTAGGTTTTTTTCAGCATCCACATTCATTACGACATTTTTAAACGCTTGTAAAGCAACGTCTTCTTTGTCCTGCGCTAAAGCCACTAAACCAGATATATAATCAAAGTTTGCTTTTTCTGCGCCGTTTAAACTGGACTGAGACAAGCTTGTTAAGTTTTTCTCTGCGGCTTCAAAGGAATTGATATCCGCTTGAATCCGAGCGACTCTTAATAGCGCTAGATTGCGTAACTGAGTATCTTCTGCCGTTTCAGAAACCCATATTAGATGCTGAATGGCTTCATCCGTGTCACCTTTCTCTAAGCTGAACTTGGCGTACAACATCGCAGCACCAATCGCATACGGGCTTTCAGGTTGCTCTTGAACTAACTTAAGCGCTTCACGAGAGACTTCACCAAAGTTTCCTTGCTGCATACTAACTTGTAAGACTTCATACAGTGAAGAAGCATTAGTGGCTTCAACCGTCTTAGTATTAGTCCAATAACGCCAACCAGAAAATGCTAAGACACCAATTAAAATAACCGTGAGTAACTGTGATCCATTCTTTTTCCACCAAGCTTTAATCGCTTCAAGTTGTTCATCTTCTGTATCGTAACGACTCATTTTTGCAAACCTTTATTTAAAATAATTTAAAAATATGTTTAAAACTTCTATAAAACTGTAGGCGTATTTATCTGGCCATTAGGCTGGAAACAACTCTGATAAATGCACAATTAAGTCATCCCACGCAACCGTTTGTTGTTCAGAATTATCTCTCAATGGCTTCAGTGCGACGATCTTATCAGCTATTTCCTGCTCACCTAAAACAATAGCGTAACTGGCGCCAGATCTATCTGCCTTTTTAAACTGACTTTTAAAGCTCCCACCACCACAGTTCATCTGAACATTTAAATGTGGTAAAGAATCTCTCACCATTTCAGAAATGACTAGGCCTGGTCGTTCCACATTATCGCCGACTAGAACGACATACAGATCGGGTGTTGCAACCGCAGGAACCTTGTCACCATCAATCAATAAAGCTGCTAAACGCTCGATACCCATTGCAAAACCGACTGCTGGCGTAGGTTTGCCACCGATTTGTTCGACTAAACCATCATAACGACCACCTGCACAGACTGTACCTTGAGCACCTAATTCAGTGGTCACCCATTCAAACACCGTGCGATTGTAATAATCCAGTCCGCGTACCAAGTTAGGATTAATGACATAACTTATGCCCAAATCATCTAAATGTGACTTAAGCAGTTCAAAATGAACTTTTGATTCTTCGTCTAAATGCTCAATCAATTTTGGGGCGCCTTCGACAATGTTCTTCATATCCGGATTTTTAGTATCCAAAATACGCAAAGGATTAGTATCAAGCCTTCTTACACTGTCTTCATCCAACTGCTCTTTAAAGTCAGATAGATAAGCCACAAGCTTTTCTCTATAGTCGATTCGAGCTTCTTGACTGCCTAAAGAGTTGATTTGCAGTTCAAGCTTTTCAAGACCTAACTTTTCCCATAAACGTGCCGTTAGAACAATTAATTCTGCATCAATATCCGCTGTTGCCAAACCAAAGACCTCAACACCAAACTGGTGAAACTGACGATAGCGGCCTTTTTGTGGACGTTCATAACGAAACATAGGTCCAGTGTAGAAAAGCTTTTGTATTTGATTGTGTGCCAAACCATTTTGAATGACGGCACGCACACAACCTGCAGTACCTTCTGGACGTAAAGCCAAGCTTCCGCCACTACGGTCTTCAAAGGTATACATCTCTTTTTCGACAATATCCGTGACTTCACCAATTGAACGTGAAAACAACTCTGTTTTCTCGACAATCGGCAAACGAATTGAGCGATAACCATACTGTTTTAAAGTCTGTTCTGCTGTCGCGACCAAGTAGTCGAATGCATCAACCCCTTCACCGTATATATCATTCATTCCACGAATGGCTGTTATTTGCTTTGCCATATTTATCTTGTACTCTTTTCTTTTACGATATTTTTAGCTATTTTAGCCAAAAAACTCTACTTGTTAAATTTAATCTTTGCTTATTCAATGGCGCTGAAAACAGTGGCATATTGTGCCCTATGAACTTATCTACCGTCCACGCTTTAGTGCCTATTATGGTAACTTAAGCTGCTCTGGCACATCCATCTGATTGTTCATTTGCTCTGGTGATTTTTCAGTCTGGATATCACTTAGCAATAACCCCTTAAGCATAAACCCGAGAGCAACTAGGAGAACAATAAAGAACAGTAACTTAAGATAAAAACCACCGAGAAGAGGTTTACCTACGGGTACGCTATAACGCCGTACTGAATGCAATTGATTCTGCGTTTCACTTTCTTGGGGGAAAAAACATTCGTATTCGCTCTTATCCATTCCTAGGTAGGTCGCATAATTCCGAACATACCCCCTTTCAAAAAAAGTTAATTCTGTCGGAACTAGAGAATCATCTTCCAACTTATTGAGCTGAGCGAGTGATAAATTTAGCAGACCAGAGGCATCCTCTTTACTCAAACCTTTGGCTTTACGAGCCTCTACAAACTTTTGATTTAATGGGATTTCAATCGTTGTCTTCTCATCGGTCATGTCAACTCCTTATCGCTTGTAAAGTCTGCTAATTACAAAGCTATTTTGTATCAAACTCTACACGGTGTAGTGTACGTTTAGTTCGATCTGCAACCTTACCAGCCAACTGGCCACAGGCCGCATCAATATCGTCACCACGTGTTTTACGCACGGTCACTTGCAAACCACCCTCTTCAAGTATCGCTCTAAAACGGTGAATCGCATTATTAGAAGAACGTTGATATTCGGTATTAGGAAATGGATTAAACGGAATAAGGTTTACTTTACACGGCAAGTCGCCTAATAAGTCAACCAGTTGATGAGCATGTTCTATATGGTCATTCACCTTATCCAACATCACATATTCGATCGTGACATGCTTCTTACTGTGTCCGCCTTCAACATAACGATACAAACTCGGCATTAGAACGGCAAGCGGATACTTTTTATTGACAGGAACCAAGATATCCCTAAGCTCATCGTTTGGGGCGTGTAATGATATCGCCAGACTCACATCTAACTCTGACTTAATCATGTCAATTGCAGGAACCACACCAGAGGTACTGATGGTCACTCGGCGTTTCGACAAACCATAAGCATAGTCATCCATCAAAATACGCGCTACCGGAAAGACATGCTTTACATTCAGTAATGGCTCTCCCATTCCCATAAAGACAACATTAGAAATAACTCTTTCTTCTTTAGGTTTACAGCCTAACGCTTTATTTGCAACCCAGACCTGGGCAATAATTTCCCAATTCTCCAAATTACGGTTAAAGCCCTGCTGACCTGTCGAACAGAAAGTACACTCTAATGCGCAACCAACTTGAGATGAGATACACAAGGTGCCCCGGTTTTTTTCAGGAATAAAAACGACTTCAATAGCATTATTATTATCAACTTCCAAGAGCCATTTAATCGTGCCATCATCAGAATGCTCTTCAGTAACAATCTTTGGCGTGCGGACATTAGCAACCTGCTTTAATTTGTCGCGAAGCGCTTTACTCAAATTGGTCATTTCGTCAAAATCACTAACGCCAAATTGATGAATCCACTTCATTACTTGTGTGGCGCGGAAAGGTTTCTCACCAATTTCGGTAAAATAGGCCTGCATGGCCTCTCGGTCCATACCCAACAGGTCAGTTTTTTGAACGACCTCCATTTCAGGCTTGATAAGCGCAATAGGAGTCGATTGTGAAAGGGATTCTAATGTCATTATGGTCGATCACACAGTTCGTTTGGTGTAAAAAAGTAATTGATTTCAGCTACTGCACTTTCAGCTGAGTCAGAACCATGCGCTGAGTTTTCACGTACAGACAAAGCAAAGTCTGCTCGAATAGTGCCTTCAGCGGCTTTAGAGGGATCTGTCGCCCCGATTATTTCACGACTTTTTAAAATCGCACCATCGCCTTCAAGCACTTGAAGAATAACGGGAGCTGAAATCATATATTGAATCAGGGGTTCGTAAAACTCACGCCCCTTATGCTCGGCGTAAAAACCTTCCACTTCCTGTAAAGTTAATCGCTTCATTTTAGAGGCAATTATACGCAAACCGCCGCCTTCAAATCGTTGAGTAATTTTACCAATTAGATTTCTTGATACTGCATCTGGTTTAATGATTGAGAAAGTACGTTCCACGCTTTATGTTCCTTAAAATTTTGAATTGAGATATTTTAACAACTATTCGGCCACCCTGCAGAAAAACAAAAGCCCCGGAGAAAACACCAGGGCTCTTTTGAATCAGAATGACATTCGAGGTTAAACCGTAAATGATTCTCCACAACCACAACTATCTTTTACTTTCGGATTTTTAAATTCAAACCCTTCATTTAAAAGACTCTCTTGAACATAGTCGACCTCCATTCCATCGAAATTTTCAAGACTCTTGGCATCGACCACTAATTTGGTACCAAAACTCTCGAAAACCGTGTCTTCAGATCCTATTTCATCTGCATAATCGACCACATAGGAAAAGCCTGCACAACCACTAACTTTGGTCGATACTTTAAGACCGAGACCATGCCCGCGCTTTTCAATCATTTTCTTGACACGACTTGAAGCCGCTTCAGTGAGTGTTACTGCCATATATTCTCCTTAAGATTTTCACTTAATTTAGCCAAATGAAATTTCTTTCGTACCATTTTGTTTTTCATCTATTACTTTTTGCAACGTAATACTTTTTAGGTATCCATCAATCATACCACTTAAATCGTCCCATAACTCATGCGACAGACACTGTTCACCATTGTGACAATCTTCTCGACCGGCGCATTTTCTGGCATCGACAGACTCATCAACGGCATGAATAATTTGACTGACTGAAATCTCATCCGCTGCACGACTCAAACGATAGCCACCGCCAGGACCTCTTGCGCTCAAGACTAATCCCGATTTTTTTAATTTCGAAAACAACTGCTCTAGATAAGAAAGAGAGATGCCTTGACGCTCTGAAATCAAAGACAAGGTAATTGCCCCTTTCACTTGATTTAATGCGATATCAAGCATGGCAGTCACTGCATAACGCCCTTTGGATGTAAGTTTCATAATAAGCCTAAATTAAGATAATAGTTAACCGTCATTCAGTTAAGTAACGGATTCTATAATAACCTACTAAACAACTCAAGTATTATCGCCATCTTTAGCCTATTAAAAATAGTCCATAAAAGACTATTTTGCGGATTTTAAGTGTGCCGCCTGCACAGGATCACCTGGTTCTAAAACCACATCATCCAACTTAGGCAAGTCTATCTCGATGGTTTCCCCGCCTATTTTCGATAGAGCCTGCGCCATTTTTTCTAATTTTTCATCCTGCACTTGAATATGATCCAAAAGACTGTAAATTGCTTTTTCGACAGGATCCGCCATCTCCTGACCGACGCCATAGGCATCAAAACCAATCTTTTCGGCCATTTTAGCGCGACGCGTTTCTAGGTCTTTACCTTTCTGCTCGACTTCTCTCCCTGGGATACCAACCACTGTTTTACCTGCAGAGACTGATTTAACGACGACCGCATTAGAGCCGATGCGTGCATTGTCACCAATTTCAATTGGCCCCAAAACTTTTGCGCCAGCCCCTACCACAACGCCATTTCCTAATGTAGGGTGACGTTTACCTTGTACCCAAGAAGTGCCTCCCAATGTCACGCCATGATACAAGGTACAATCGTCACCAATTTCAGCCGTCTCACCAATCACCACCCCCATACCGTGATCAATAAAAAAACGGTCACCGATCTTAGCGGCTGGATGAATCTCAATACCTGTGAGCCAACGTGAAAGCATCGAAATGACACGAGCCAACCATTTAAGGCCTTTATTCCAGAGCCAATGCGTGAGTCGATACCACAAAATGGCATGCAACCCAGGATAGGTTGTCAAGACTTCAAACGTATTTCGGGCCGCGGGGTCTCTTTCAAACACACAACGCACATCTGAACGTATTTTTTCGAACACTGGGCTCTCCTATTTGGTTGTTATTACTTTGCTATAAGCAGGCTCTTTGCCCGCCTTTCTTTGTGCTGCACTTAAAATTCCACGTAAGATATCAACCTCTTTCCTATCCAACTCCGTACGATTAAATAGACGACGTATACGACGCATAAAACGTGCATTTTTATTAGGGTCTAAAAACTCGATATCTTGCAATGCCTGAAATAGATGTTCGTAAAAACCTTCCAACTGTTCAGTATTCGCTAACTGACTACGAGTACCTTTCTCTGACTTTGATGTAATTTGCGCGGCCATCAAGCACTCATAAGCAAACACTTGAACAGCGGCACTGATATTCAGAGAGCAATAGACAGGATTTGTTGGGATGTGTGCCAGGTAATGGCACTTATCCATTTCTGCATTACTTAACCCAGAGTTTTCACGACCAAATACCAATGCCACAGCACCATCAGATACTGTTTGCATCGCCAAATCAGCCGTTTCTCGCACATCTAGCTGTGGCCATGAAACTTTTCTTAATCGAGCACTCGCCCCTACCACTAACTTCGTGCCAACCAACGCTTCATCCAAAGAATCAACCACCTTGGCAGAATTAAGCACATCCGCCGCACTCGAGGCTCTGGCAGAAGCCTCTACACTCGGAAAATTTTTAGGTTTAACCAAAACCAATTGACTCAAACCCATATTTTTCATGGCGCGTGCAACCGCCCCAATATTGCCTGGATGAGAGGTTTCAATGAGTACCACTCTAATATTCGCTAACCCTGGGTTAAGACTGTAGTCTTCTATCATGCTCACTTTCCGTTATAATCTATTTATTCGTGTGAATTGCCGGACTTCTTGCCGTCGTATCCAAGCATTTTAACCGTTCAATCAACAATAAGCACCCTGCTTCAACCATACTAAAGGCTTAATATGCACCCATTACTCAATATCGCCACCCTTGCAGCCCGTGCAGCTGGTGGAAACATCATGCATCATTACTCGCGTATCGACCAATTAAATGTCGAACAGAAGGGAAAAAATGATTATGTCAGCGAGGTGGATAGAGAAGCTGAAAACACTATTATCCAAACCATTAAAAAATACTACCCTGAACACCATATCATGGCAGAAGAGAGTGGCATCAAAAAAGGTAAGAAAGGTATTCGTGGCGTCTCCGATATCGAATGGATTATTGACCCTCTAGATGGCACTACCAATTTCTTGCACCAATTTCCACAATTCTGCGTCTCTATCGCGATACGTGAAAAAGGCAAAATAATGCACGCTGTTATCTTTGATCCTGTTCGTGATGAAATGTTTACCGCTACCCGTGGACGCGGTGCTTTCTTAAACAACCAACGCATCCGTGTTAGCCAGCAAATTACCTTAGAAAACTCTTTACTGGCAACCGGCTTCCCATATAAAGACTTCAGCTACATGGATTCTTATATGAAGAGCCTTACAGCCTTTATGACTTCAACTTCTGGAATTCGCCGTGCAGGATCAGCTGCACTGGATCTAGCGTATGTGGCTTGTGGCAGAGTCGATGGTTATTGGGAATTCAACCTAAAGCCTTGGGATATCGCAGCTGGCTCACTTTTGGTATTAGAGTCTGGTGGATTAGCAACCGACTTCACTGGTGGGGAAAACTTTCTAGAAAGTGGCAATATCATGGCGGCTAACCCAAAACTCTTTAAAGAAATGGCACAAACGATTGCTAAAACAATCCCTACTGAGTTACGTCGTTAAGTCGATCACTTAAACTAGAACTAAATCGTTCGACCCGTCACGAGAATTTCACAAAACCATCTCGTGACGCGCTTCAGAATTAAATCAAATCAAACTCAAAAAAGTCTAATTCCAACTCTCTTTCAACACCAAGCTGATACAGCGGTTAATCGACTAGCGAACAAGACATCAAAATTGCATCCTCTCGTTCTTCAACCAATTCCATCGCCTGCTCATCCCAAACTTGAGAACGATAATATCCCTTACGCAAACCATCTTCAGAAAACCCAATTGATTGGTATAATTTAATTGCGGGTTCATGAGAGGCTCGTACCTCTAAGAATACAATCTGAAAAGCATTCTCTTTGAGCTTTGCAAGAATCTGCTCCAGGGCCTGCCGAGCGACCCCCTTACCTTGATATTCTGGCGCGACGCAGACATTCAGCAGAGTCGCTTCATCTAATACCGGTAGCACACAGCAATAACCCAAACTTTTATTATCTTCACTTTTGAAAATATAATTTAAACCTTGGTCCATACTGTTCTCAAAACCCCTTAGCGTCCAGGGAAAATCATAAGCACGCTGCTCAACCGACATTACCCATGGTAAATCAGTATCTTGTAACACTTGAATATAACTGAATCTAGACAATTTGAAAACCTAACTTTAGAACCGTTAAACGGCAGACATAAAAACATTAGCGTTGATTGCTAATCTCAACCACAGCATGGTAAAAACTCTGCTTTGCATAAGGATCAGACAACATTGATTCTAAATCAGGTACTGAGACCACATGCACTCCTTCAACCAACTGCTCAGAGATAGGATGTTCATCGTCCATCGTCAATACCCAATCTACCCCAAGACCAATAATCTCTTCCATCGTGGTAAAAATCATCTCTTCTGAAACGAGGTGGGATGTATCAAAGAAGGTTATTCGCGATTCATCCCAATCAAAGACCAGCATAATGTTTTGCCAAAGCTGCCAGGCCTGGGTCTCATCATTTTGCCAAACAGCGTCTAGACCAGCACCCACTACAACAATATTCGATCCATTATTTGAAGACAATGACATGGCATCTACAGGAGGCTTTTCAATAACGGTTTTTTGCTCAGTCTCATCGACGGCTTGTGTGAGAGGTAGTGGTGTCGTCAAGAGAGGTTCAGAGCGAACAGCGTGAAGTTCGGAACTTTCTTGCAGCGGAATTGCATCATCCAGCGCCTGACCACCAGTGCTTTCTGCCGTTAAATCATCAACCGATTGCTCAGGAATCGATTCAATTACATCACTATTACGCGGATAAAACTCAAAGCTACCAGGCCTGGTAGACCAATTAACCCCGCCCATTTGCTCGAATAATGCACTCGAAAAGACTGTTTTAGACATGAATGACCTTCAATAGTGAACAGCTAGTCATAAATGGAGATAAATCCTTAAAAATATAAATAGCGGTTACCTGAGACTAAAAATTAAGAATTAAACGCCCAACATAGAGTGCCGGCGCTTAAAAGAGATGCTTGAGATCTGTGATCTATACTGAAGCTTGCGGGTGTTCCTTAACAGAGTTACCACAAATTTTATTAAGCGCGTTAATATAGGCCTTAGCAGAGGAGAGTACAATATCCGTATCCGAACCTTGGCCATTAGCAATGCGACCGCCCTTCTCTAACCGCACGGAGGTTTCACCCAATGAATCCGTGCCATTGGTCACATTACTCACCGAATATAACTCCAATGAAGCCCCTGATTTCACCAAAGACTCAATCGCCTTAAAGGTAGCATCAACCACCCCGCCACCTTCAGCAACCGCACTAAGCTCCTTACCCTCAACCCACAAGGTAACTTCCGCTTTAGAAGCCTCACCTGTCTCAGTAGAGACCTTTAAAGAGATCAAACGATAAATTTCATTTTCAACACGTTGGTTAGAATTATCGGTGATTAACGACTGTAGGTCTTCATCATAAATTTCATGTTTGCGATCCGCAAGCTCTTTAAAACGGACAAAAACATCATTTAACTCTTGCTCCGTTTCAAACACCATTCCCAGCTCTTCTAGACGCGTTTTAAAGGCATTTCGCCCTGAATGCTTGCCCATCACCATTTTATTGGTACTCCAACCAACATCCTCTGCTCGCATAATCTCATAGGTTTCACGATGTTTCAAAACACCATCTTGATGAATTCCTGACTCATGAGCAAAGGCATTTGCCCCCACAATGGCTTTGTTAGGTTGTACTGCAAATCCCGTGATATTGGAGACTAAACGAGAAGTTGCCAGAATTTCTTTGGAGTTGATACGCGTATCCACGTCAAACACATCTTGACGCGTTTTAATCGCCATCACGACCTCTTCTAGCGCTGTATTTCCGGCACGCTCTCCCAAGCCATTAAGGGTACATTCAACTTGACGCGCACCATTACGGACAGCCGCCAAGGAGTTCGCAACAGCCAAACCTAAATCATTATGGCAGTGTGCTGAAAATATAGCCTTGTCTGAGTTCGGAATACGCTCAATTAACTCTTTAAATAGCAAACCGAACTGATGAGGCATGCTATAGCCAACAGTGTCTGGGATATTAATAGTGGTTGCGCCGGCATTAATCGCGGCTTCAATCACACGACACAGAAAATCAACGTCTGAACGGCCCGCATCTTCAGGTGAAAACTCAACATCATCTGTAAAATCACGCGCCCGCTTAACCGCCCAAACGGCACGCTCAACCACTTCATCTGGCGTCATGCGTAACTTCTTCTCCATGTGGATAGGAGAAGTCGCAATAAAGGTATGGATTCGACCCGAATTTGCCGGTTTAATCGCTTCACCCGCTTTTCGAATATCATTCTCAACCGCACGCGCCAAGCCACAAATAGTACTATCTTTGACGACCGAAGCCACAGCATGAACCGAGTCAAAATCTCCCTGACTCGCGGCGGGAAATCCCGCTTCAATCACATCGACACGCAACTTCTCTAACTGCTTCGCAATACGCACCTTCTCTTCTTTAGTCATTGAAGCGCCGGGACTCTGTTCTCCGTCACGTAAGGTCGTGTCAAAAATAATCAAATGATCTTTCATGCCTTATCTCCACTGCGGTCATCTGGTTTGACAGCGGAGTTTTCTACCTCAGTTTCCGTCGAGACTTCTTCTGGACTCTCTACTGCTTCGTTGACCACTTTATTCGCAGAGTCCACTACGGATTCTTCTGAAGAATCCATTGCACTTTTTTCTGCGGCCCGGTGCTCTTCTCGGTTTTTCTGACGTAAAGCACGTGTTTTCTTTAATGTTAATAAGGTTACAACCGGCCCTGAAAAGGCATAGGTAAAGAAGATAATAAACAACAGCATCGCCGGTTCAAGGGTAATAATAATGAACACCAAAACAACGACCAGTAACGTCACAAAAGGCACTTTACCTTTTAGATTAAACTCTTTGAAAGAACTGAAGCGGACATTACTGACCATCATGACACCAGTAAAGAGAGTTAACACCAATGCTGTAATCCCTATTAATGCCGGAACCCCTTCAAATACTGATTCTAGATGATTACTCTCAACCACCCATATCAGGCTGGCCAACAATGCGGCCGCTGCGGGGCTGGGCAAACCTTGAAAATATCGTTTATCTGCCACACCAACTTGAGTATTAAAACGTGCCAATCTAAGTGCGGCTGCCACCGTGTATACAAAGGCAACTAACCAGCCCAGCTTGCCAAAATCATGCAACATCCACTGGTACATCAATAAAGCGGGGGCCAGTCCAAAAGAAACCATATCCGCCAAACTGTCATATTCGGCACCAAACGCGCTACAAGAATTTGTCATTCTCGCAATACGGCCATCCAGCCCATCAAAAATCATGGCCAGCAATATGGCGATAGCCCCTTGCTCGAAATTGCCTTGAATGCCAGCAATCACGGCATAAAAACCTGCAAACAGTCCAGCAGTTGTCATTAAGTTAGGTAGGAGATAAATCCCTTTTTCAAACGGTTTCATATGGCCACTTTTTTATTTAGATTAATTTCAGACATTCTATCAACTTATTTTGATGAGAGCAGTTTAATTCAAAACTCTATCACCCCCTCAAGCAGCGAACTATATGAGTAGACTCTGATTTTCAGGGGTTTTCGCAAAATACGAAGCGGCTCCAGCGAAATCAACCCCTTCAATAAATTCATCCTGCTCATAACCCATCAGATCAACCGTCATTTGGCAGGCGGTCATTTTCACACCTAGCTCTAGACACAAGCCTCGTAACTCTTCAATAGGCACTTGGCCCTGCATCAGCATCTGCTTCTTAAACCCCCAGGTCGCCAATAGAGTCGCCCCTGGCAACGTCCATACCAGGCCTGGCAAGCTTTGATTCCAATCAACTTTCTTTAACCACTCAGGCCCAACAGGACTCTTAACAGGCATGCCCGGATTACCTAAGGGAGTCACTTTCAGGCCCTGGGTGTTTTTTAAAATAGTTTTTAAACCATAAAAGGTGAAAAACATTTCTACCTCTTTATCCATAACCGCTGCAGTACTCGCCAGAATAAAGGCTGGATACGCCCAGTCCAAAGTCCCCTTAGTCTGAATCAGACTAAACTGACTCGGCATTTCCCGAGTTTCAATGATTTTATCCATAGCTACCTCTGATCAACTCTATTAAAGAGTCTGACGCCAAATTTTAAATTCCATAACAGGTGACTGTTGCACCAACTCATAAAGCAAACCCTGTTGCTGACAAAAGGCAGGAACATCCTTCAATCCTCCTGCATCCGTAAATTCCATCATTATTTGTACATCCTGTGCATTTTGCGCCAAGCATTTTTTAAGTTTAATGATTGGCATAGGGCATGCCAATCCTTTAGTATCCAGTTTTATCAACATAATCGACTCTTGAAATAATTCACTAAAGGTATTAAAGCCATCGCTTTTACCACCCAAACAATAACCTGCGAGCAAGCCTACTATAAAACTAACCTAAATTAAAAGAGCTTACTTATAATAACCCTATGCAATAACTCTATGTTTAGATGATACCTAGCCAAATTAATTTAATCCCAAACCTATAATTCAAACTTATATAGGATTTAAATTAAGACCATAGTAAATTTAGCATTGCTTTCCCTCAACAGCTCTGTTGTTGTGGTTATGCAAGCCTCAGTAGAAAAAGAGAGACTGATGGTCTAGCAACAAACGATTCACAACAAGATGTAAACGGATTAACCCATGCCTTACCGACTGATTACCCAAAACATTCTCGCCTTACTTCTATTTCAGATCGCTCCGTTATCAGTACAGTCAGCGGACCTTCCTGACCTTGGTGCGCCAGATTTAATTGAGTATGACCAACAAACGGAAGAAAAACTCGGACGTGCGTTCACAACCTCATTACACACTGATTATTCCCTAAACTATGACCCCGAAGTCGTCAGTTTTGTGCGTAAAATCGGTCATAAAATCGCAAGCCAAACTGGTAACCACCGTAATTTTAGATTTTACGTGATTGATAATGATTCAATCAACGCCTTTGCAGGTCCAGATGGGGTTATTGGTATACATACAGGATTGATTCAAGCGGTCCAAAGCGAAGATGAACTTGCTTCAGTGATTGCCCATGAAATTGCGCATGTTACGCAAAGACATCTATCACGGCGTTATGAGTACCAATCTAACCAAGGCAATATAGCCAGTATTGCGACCATGCTAGCGGCCATTCTAATCGGGATGCATGATCCCAATGCGGGTATGGCGACTTTAATGGGTGGCATGGGCTATAACATAGAACAACAACTCAAAAACTCCCGCTTGTACGAATCTGAGGCAGACTATAAAGGCATTGAATTCCTCCAAAAGGCGAACTACAACCCTTATGCTATGGGACAATTTTTTGCCCGCTTATCAAAAGCGGGACAAAACAATGCATTTGCATTGCCCGAAATTCTTCGAACGCACCCCGTTACCGGAAGCCGCCTTGCTGAAGCTGAAAATCGAGCGCAAACTATGCCACCTCTTAAAACCAGAGAGCCCGACAATAGTTTAAACTTAATAAAACTTCGCCTCAATCAAGGCCATCTTCAACGCGAGAGTCATGGCCTGTTTTTCTTAAAACAACACTCCGCTGCTGAAAATTGCTATCAACTTAATTTAAGCAATATAAACAACCCTACTGACAATGTAACGATGAATAAAAACAGGCAGTGTTTATGGCAACTGATTAAAGATACTCCTGAACAGATCCTGTACTCCAATTTAATGATGGAGTCTATTACTAAAGACCCATACAAAGACAGGGAACTTTTAAATAGAATATTGAAATACGCCGAGTATCAACAAGCACTCCACCCCAGCGATACTTCTGGATTATTACGATATGCAGACTTACTTATAAAACTGGACAAAGTGGACTTGGGAGAACAAATATTAGAATCCAGTAGTCAAAACCAAAAATACCACTACCAGGTAAACCAAAAGCTTGCTGAAATATACGCACATCAGCAGGAAAATGCAGAAGCATATTACTTTCAGGCCGTTGCTCAGTTGGATATTGGCAATACAAAAAGAAGTGAGTACCTCCTAAAAAAAGCTGAAGAAAACATCAACGATACGGATAAAACATTAAAAAACAAAATTTTTATATTTTCGAAAAAACACGCCAACCTATTGAAAGATAGCACTAAAAACCCATAATAGAAACCTGTCATAAAATCTAACAAGCAAGGTATTAAATAATACTATAGGGAATCATGAGCAAAAGCCTTGCGTTTATCGTCCAACGCAGTAAGCTACTGTCCCTAAGAACAAACGATTGTTCAAATAAAAATCCCAACATATAATGGGAACGTCGAAAGACATCTTAGGAGGAGAGGAATGATGAATTCTAAAATGAAACAACTGTTGACAGCTTTAGCTCTTTCAACAGCAGTACTTACAGTTCCAGCAACTGCGCAAGCAGCTGAAAAGTCTGTATCTGCTATTGATCAGGGTAAAAAGCTTGCTTTTAGCCGATCTAAAGGTAACTGTCTAGCTTGCCACGCTATGAATGGCGGTGCTATGGCAGGTAACATTGGTCCAATGCTTATTGCAATGAAATTGCGTTACCCAGATAAGCAAAAGCTCGTCGATAAAGTTTGGGGCACGCCTGAATCTCAGACCGTTCCTAACAGTATGATGCCTCCTTTTGGACAAAATGGTATCCTAACTGATAGTGAAATCAATAAAATTGTTGATTACATTTATACACTGTAATCTCTTCAAACCTTAACTGGGAGTTTAAAACTTATGAAACGTAGATCTTTTCTTAAAGGAACACTAGCTACTGGTGCTGCAGCTGTTGCTGTAAACGCTGGTCTTTTAACGCCAACAACTGTATTAGCTGAGTGGAACACTAAAGCATTTACTGCTAAGACTGCTGATGATGCAATCTCTGCCGTTTACGGTGCTAGCACTGCAACAGCTTCTGGCGACATCCAACTAAAAGCGCCTGCTATCGCAGAAAACGGTGCAGTAACACCTGTCACAGTTGATGCAACAGGAATTGATGGTGTTGAATCTATCGCTATCCTTGCAAGCAAAAACCCTATTCCTTTAGTATGTGAATATACTTTTGCTGCGACTGCACTAGGCTATGTATCGACTCGTATCAAAATGGGTTCAACCATGAATATTATCGCGATTGTTAAAGCTGGTGGTAAATTACTAAAAGCTGAGCAAGAAGTTAAAGTAACAATCGGTGGTTGTGGTGGTTAATTTTCTTTAAACAATAGTTTAAAGTTTATTTAAATACACGACAATTAAAGAATTAGAAAAAGGAAATAACATGTCTATTAAAATCAGAATGCGTGGTAAATCAGCTGGTGGCGTTGCAGAAGTTAAAGCGTTAATCAAGCACCCAATGGAATCAGGTGTCCGTATGGACAAGAAAACTGGTAAGCCATTTCCAGCTAAATTCATCGACACAGTTGTAGTCACTATCAACGGTGAAACAGCGATTGATTCTCAGTGGTCTGGTGCAGTTTCTGCTAACCCATACGTAGCTGTTAAAGTTAAAGCTAACGCTGGTGATGAAATTGCTCTGTCTGTTTCAGACAACACTGGTGAGAAAGGTACACATTCACTTAAGTTAAAGTAATTAAGTGAGTATCTGGTATCAGTTTTAGGACTGGTACCAACATATCAAAAATAATAATAAAAATAATAATAATTATAATTTGAAATATACAGAGCTCTCGGACGGAGGATTGGAATGAAAAAGACATTACTCATAGCCTTATCACTAGGTGTAACAGTAGCCGCCACTTCGACACTGGCAACTGCTATGGATCCTGAAAAAGATCGCCAACAACTGGTTGATTACTTACAGGCAAAACATCCAAAAATTGCTTTTGACGATTATGTCAATGGTGCATACAACTATTCAGCAGACAAAAAGTCACAATGGGAATCCGCTGAAGCATTCCCCCCTTATTTAGATGCAATTGATGCGGGTGAAGCCCATTACAATAAAGACAAAGCTACTTACGATAAGTGTTTTGGAACAGACGTTTCCAAGATTCGTGTAAAGTATCCGTACTTTGATGAAAAAACACAAGAAGTCGTAACGCTTGAAGGTTCTATTAACAAGTGTCGTACAGACGCTGGTTTAAAAGCTTACAAGTGGAAAAAAGGTGCTTTGGCTCAAGTAAGCGCTTATCTTGCATACAATGCTCGTGGTCAGAAAATTAACGTTAAAATCGACACTGATGGCGCTCGTGCAGCCTATGAATCAGGTCGTAATATCTACATTAAACCAACCGGGCAATTAAACCTGTCTTGCGAAAAATGTCACACATATAATGCGGGACATAAGGCACGTGCAAATCTGCTATCGCCTATTTTAGGTCACACGACACACTTTCCTGTGTTCCGTGCAAAATGGCAAGAACTTGGTACGTTGCACCGCCGCTATGGTGGCTGTCACAAAAACATGCGTGCTAAGCCATTTAAGGCACAAGGTACAGAGTACCGTAACCTAGAGTTCTTCGAAGCCTACATTTCAAATGGCTTGAAAATTAATGGACCAGGTTACCGCGAATAATTTTATCAATTCGTTCTTAAAAACCCAGCTATGCTGGGTTTTTTTATGTCTATAATTTACCCCTTCTCCAGAAACAGATTTTAGCTGCTTCAGCCAAGCAACCAAGCCTGGCATGTCCTGCGGCTTTACAAAATCATGTGTGCGCAGAGGCATTTCCAAAACATCCTAAAATGTTCTTTTAGCGAAAATACTATGTAAGACACAACAGACGTCCACTAAATAGATACTCCATAGGCGTTATGTGCTTGGACACTCCAATGACCAACACTGCCTAACAACTTACTTGCGAAGATTGGAATCGAATATTGAATGTTATGCCTTATTGGTAACGCCACCATAAACGCAGATATAAAAAAACCAGCCGATGGCTGGTTTTTTTATTGGCTGTAGAAAGAGTCTATCGAGCAAGTATCACGCTTAACTCATCCGATACAAAGCCGCTAATGGCTAGATGTCTATTCCAAGCCCTTCTACCATTTGCTCACCTTCATAGACCCAATCAAATCCTTGACGAACCCACTTTTCCAGACGTAGCATAAACTCTGGATTATTCAGTCCAAGCTTCTGAGCAATCAAAAATACTTTGTCTTGCTCCTCTTCGCCAAAGTGACCATCTTTATAAGAAATTTTAATTAACTCTTGTAAGGTAATTATTTTAGACTGCCTGGTATTCATAACCTGCAATAAGGCATCAATATCAATATCTGCCTTATCCAAATCATAATGAATACCGTAAGCGGAACTAAAGTCTTTTAGGTACTGAACCTCTTCTTCAGAGATCTCATCATCTGCCGCGGCTAAATTGGCGGCTAAATCAAACACGACTTGACGCTGTTCTTGGGTTAGTTTATCTGCAAACATTTTTTATTCTCCGTTAAATTATCAGCGTTCAATCTGTTCAACATCACGCACTGCACCAAAAGCCGCACTAGTTGTCATTGCGGCATAAGCACGTAAAGCAGTACTAATTTTGCGAGGACGTACTTCTAATGGCTTCCAAGCATTTCGACCTTTAGAGTTCATAGCCTGACGACGTTCAGCAAACTGTTCATCTGTTAACAAGCCTTTAATCGTACGGTTAGGAATATCAATTTCAATCGAATCACCCTCTTCGATTAATCCGATATTACCACCTTCCGCCGCTTCTGGGGACGCATGACCAATAGAAAGGCCTGACGTCCCACCAGAAAAGCGACCATCGGTTAATAATGCACATGCCTCACCCAAGCCCTTAGACTTCAGATAGCTCGTTGGATAGAGCATCTCTTGCATTCCAGGTCCACCTTTTGGCCCTTCATAACGGATAATCAAAACATCACCTTTATTAATTTCATTGGCAAGAATAGCCGCAACAGCGGTATCCTGGCTTTCAAAAATGCGCGCAGGACCCGTAAACTTAAAGATAGACTCATCAACACCAGCTGTCTTAACGACACAACCATCCAGTGCAATATTGCCATAAAGCACCGCTAAACCACCCTCTTTGGTATAAGCATGCTCCATATCATGAACACAACCCTTAACAGGATCAATATCTATTGTTTTCCAACGCTTGCTTTGGCTAAAGGCTTCTGTGGTTCTGACGTTACCAGGCGCTGCTCTAAAGAAAGTGTGAACCGCTTCATCATCGCTACGACGAATGTCCCAAAGTTCCAGTGCTGCCCCCATAGTAGAGGAATGAACCGTCGGCACATCACGTTTAATCAATCCACCTCTATCCAACTCACCCAGGATTCGCATAATACCACCGGCACGATGTACATCCTCCATGTGAAATTCTTTCGAGTTTGGAGCGACCTTGACCAAACAAGGTACTCTACGGGAGATATGATCCATATCTGCCATAGTGAAATTAACTTCAGCCTCTTTAGCTATCGCCAATAAATGCAGTACTGTATTGGTTGAGCCACCCATTGCAACATCCAGAGTCATTGCATTTTCAAAGGCCTCAAATGTTGCGATTGAACGTGGTAATACAGAGTAATCGTCTTCATCATAATGTTTTTTGGCAATCTCAACGATACGACGACCCGCTTCTTCAAATAGGTGTCTACGATCAGTATGAGTCGCTAAGGTCGTGCCATTCCCTGGTAAAGCAATCCCTAAGGCTTCTGCTAAACAGTTCATTGAATTGGCTGTGAACATCCCTGAACAAGAACCACAAGTCGGACAGGCTGAAACTTCAACGTCTTCAACATCCGTGTCAGAAACAGCATCATCAGCCGCCATAACCATCGCATCAACCAAATCCAGTTTAATGCCAATACCACCAAGTACGGTTTTACCGGATTCCATAGGGCCACCGGTCACAAAAATAGTTGGGATGTTTAAACGCATCGCAGCCATCATCATACCTGGAGTAATCTTGTCACAGTTTGAAATACAGACTAGGGCATCGGCACAATGTGCATTGACCATATATTCAACGGAATCCGCAATCAAATCGCGAGAAGGCAGTGAGTACAACATGCCGTCATGACCCATTGCAATCCCATCATCGACCGCAATCGTATTGAACTCTTTGGCAACACCACCGGCTTCCTCAATAACTCTGGCGACCAACTGTCCCATATCCTTTAAATGAACATGCCCCGGTACAAACTGAGTAAAGGAGTTAGCAATGGCAATAATAGGCTTACCAAAATCTTCGGTTTCCATGCCCGTGGCTCTCCACAAGGCGCGAGCACCCGCCATATTACGACCATGGGTACTTGTTTTAGAACGATATACAGGCATTTAAAACTCCTTTGAGTCTGTTCGATCGAATTTCAGCCCGGCAGTAAAGTACTGAGTATTTAGACTTTCACCGACAGACTGTTTATACTTATAAAATTATTAACTAATTAGCCTATTTTCGCACATTCATGAAGCAATCTGAACTAGAATTTATTAATACATTAAGACAATCTTCTCGGTATATCGAACAGCACCGTGGGAAGACCTGTGTCGTTTATTTACCGGGCGAGTTAATGCAAGCGCCAGAGACGTTAAAACAGTTATCTCAAGACATTGGCGTGTTGCATAATCTTGGCTTAAAAATTGTCTTAGTCATGGGTGCAACACCGCAAATCAATGCGGCTTTAGAAAAGCAAAACATCCATTGGCAACATCATCAACAATTCAGAATCACCACCTTGGAAAGTTTACCGGTTTTTCAGCAAACGATTGGTATCGTCCGTAGCCAGCTAGAAGCTGTTTTTAGCCAGGCCACCTGTATGCAGGCCAATCCATTAACCTTGATATCGGGTAATTGGGTTATAGCCCAACCAAAAGGCGTTATAGACGGTATTGATTTTCAATACACTGGCAAACTTAGAAAGATTAATCATGCGGCCATATCTGGTTCGCTCGCCGTGGGGCAGATTGCACTCCTAACGCCGCTGGCTTATTCTTTGACGGGCGAAGTCTTCAATCTCAACACACTTGAACAGGCTTGTGAAGTCGCCAATGCCATTCAAGCGGATAAACTTATGGTGTTTGCTAACTCTCTACAACTACAAGAGTTACCCAAGCAGTTAAGTATTCCAGAATTAGGCCGCCTAATTCAAGACTCTAACAACCCGGAACAAGTGCGTTTTTTGCAGCAACTCGAAAAAACCAACCATACTGTTAAGCGCGTACACATTATGGAACAAGAAAATCCTGGCGCCCTACTACTCGAATTATTTACCCTTGATGGTGTGGGCACGCTTATTTTTAGTGACCGTTATCATCAACTACGTCCAGCAACGATTGAGGATGTCGGCGGTATTCTGGACTTGATTTCGCCTCTAGAGGAACAAGGCGTACTTGTAAAACGCTCTAGAGAGCGCCTTGAATTGGAAATTGAAAACTTTATTCTGATTGAGAGAGATCAACACATTATTGGTTGCGCTGCACTTTACCCGATTGCTGATAAGATGGGAGAACTTGCCTGCTTAGCCGTCCATGAAAGCTATCAGGGACAAGAACTCGGTGCTGAGCTCCTTAAAGCGGTTGAAAAAAGAGCCATTACGCGAGGACTTAATCGTTTATTCCTACTGACCACACATACACATCATTGGTTTATTGAGCATGGTTTTCAGCTGGAGTCTGTTGCCTCTCTACCCTCAGAAAAGCAATCCCTCTATAATCTTCAAAGACTCTCTAAAGTCCTCATAAAAGAGCTGTGACCCAACAGCTAAAGCGAATACATGAAAAAAATTACCCAGATTAAAGACCGTTTTCGCGGTTTCTTACCCGTAGTAGTTGATGTTGAAACAGCGGGGTTTAATTGTGAAACTGATGCTTTATTAGAGATGGCCGTCGTTATGTTACAAATGAATGCGGCCGGACATCTCGTCCGCGGCACAACATTTGATAAAAACATCATGCCATTCAAAGGTGCCAATATTGAACAAAGTGCTCTAAAATTCATTGGCATGGAAGACCCTTTCCATCCTTTTAGAGAAGCCATCTGTGAAAAAGAAGCTTTAACAGCTCTTTTCAAGCCCATTAATCACCAACTTAAACTGCAGGGTTGTTCACGAGCGATACTGGTCGGCCACAATGCATTTTTTGATCTGAACTTTGTTCAGAAAGCCGCCGCACGTTGCCATATCAAATCACCTTTTCATGACTTCAGCACCTTTGATACAGTCTCAATGGCTGGCCTGGCTTATGGTGAAACTGTTTTGGCCAAGTCCGTTCAAGCAGCAGGCTTTGAATGGGACAATAGCCAAGCACACTCGGCTGTTTATGACACCGAAAAAACAGCCGATCTGTTTTGTACCATCGTCAATCAACGTCCATTAACCAAGCCTGAGTATTAAATAGTCACATCCAATAAAGTGACCAGGCCTGGTCATTTTAAAAACCACTATTGAGCCTGTTCTCGCTTAGACTCACTTAAATTTCAGAGCCTTAAATAGAGCACAAAAAAAGGCACCCGAAGGTGCCTTTTTTTATTTGAAACTATAGGAGCCTAATGCCAATCTCTAGCATTAGCTCCCATAATCATCAAATTTATTATGCTTCTTTCTTAGCGGCTGCATCCGCCATCATTTTCTTTAACTCGCCTGATTCCGCCAACTCTAAAGTAATATCGCAACCACCTTGTAGTTCGCCATTAATGTAAAGCTGAGGAAATGTTGGCCAATCCTGATACTTAGGAAGATGTTCAAAAATGGTCGCATCTGCCAAAATATTTACAAAAGCAAACTTCTCTTCCGTCTCTGCTAAAGCTTGCGCAGTACGGCTAGAAAAACCACAAGATGGCATTTGTGGCGTGCCTTTCATATACAAAACGACAGGGTTAGTCGTTACTTGACTGTGAATTCGCTCTAAAGTCTCTTGTACTACTGGATCTTGGTTTTCCATTGATTTATCCTTATCTTTAATTTCCGAGTATTTTACTAGGTTATTGCTTGAGTTCATAGTGTTTTATTTGCGCACCGATTAAATGCTTTTATCAACATGCTTTTGCAACCAAAATTCTAATAAAGCTGCATGCCACAGTTTACTGCCCTGAATAGCCGTAAAACTTTGTGGTGCTTCGGGATTTTCTAACAGTTGTTGTAATTTATCTTGGTTAAAAATTCCACGTTTTTGGGCTTGAGGGGATGTTAATAAAGTTTTCATATACTCAAAAAATTCGCCACGCACATATTTTAATGCTGGCATTGGAAACGCCACCTTAGGACGGTCAATGATCTCATCAGGCACTAAGCCACGCGCAATCTCTTTTAAGATATGCTTGCCATCACTCTTAACTTTTAACTCTATAGGCGCCGCCATAGCCGTTTCCACCAACTTATGGTCTAAAAAAGGTACTCGCGCTTCTAAGCCCCAAGCCATCGTCATATTATCAACTCGTTTAACCGGATCATCGACAATCAAGGTTGTAACGTCTAAACGTAAGACTTGATCTAAAAAGCTATCCGCTCCGGGATCGGTTAACTGGTCACCAATCAAAACAGAAGTGACATCCTCTACATGGTATTCAGGGTTGATCACCTCTAGCCACTCTTGATGAGAGCGATCAAAATAGTGTGGCGCAAACGCATTGACAGCGTCCTGTGGCTTACTTAAATCAACGTTAATTCCAGCTTGGTGCATTTTTGCATACCATGAATAGCCTCCAAAAACCTCATCCGCGCCTTGACCCGACATCACCACCTTAACCTTTTTAGAAACTTTTTCTGACAATAGGTAGAAGGCTATCGAATCTTGACCCACCATCGGTTCAGACATAGCGGTAACGGCCTCATGCAATCTTGGTAAGACATCCGCATTCGAAATCAAATACTGCTCATGATCGGTTTTATAGCGCTCTACGACTAAATCTGAAAACTCAAACTCATTACCTTTTTCCTCGGGTGCATCTTCAAAACCAATAGAGAAGGTTTTAATGTCTTTAACGCCCGCTTCATGCAACATGGCCACTAATAAGCTGGAATCTAAACCACCAGAGAGCAAAACTCCTACTGGAACGTCCGCCGCCGTCAAACGTTTATGTACTGCTTCTTTTAAGTCCTGATGAATCAGATCTATCCAGGCCTGGTCAGTTTGTGGCGCTGGCTTGCCATGAATTTCAACCGGACGTTGTGCCTCTAAATGCCAAAAGCGTTTCTTGTACATTTGACCATCTGGGTTCACAATCATCCAATGGCCCGGTTCAAGCTTTTTAATGCCTTTTAAAATAGTGTGGGGTGCTGGAATCACAGCATGTAATGTCAGCTGATGATGCAAACCAATTGGATCAATGTCAGTATCAATATCATCACTGGTCAATAATGCCTGGGTATTTGAGGCAAAACGCATCCCACCCTCGACATGTGCATAGTAAAGCGGTTTAATCCCCATTCGGTCTCTTGCCAACAATAGCCGCTGTTGATCGTCATCCCAAATAGCAAATGCAAACATGCCTTCAAAATGCTCTACACACTCCATTCCCCATTGACGGTAGGCTTTAAGAATCACCTCTGTATCGGAATCTGTTACAAATTCATGGCCTAATGCTTTCAACTCAACCGTCAGACTCTGGTAGTTATAGATACAACCATTAAAGACCAAAGAGAACTCTCGATCGTGCATTGGTTGATGGCCTGCATCCGACAAATCTATAATAGACAATCGACGGTGACCCAGCCCGACCTGGTCTCTAACCCAAACACCCTCATCATCTGGCCCACGCCGTACCATCTGTTGTAACATAGGCTTCAAACGTGAGATGTCTGCCCGCTGACCATCCCAATAAATTTCACCACAAATTCCGCACATGCCATCACTTCTCAAAATTATTTAATCGTCATTATTAGGCATATGTTACCTGTTTAGGAATTTCATTAGAAAGATTAAATCGCAAAGGACACACCTTTTTTGTTTTAATGACTAAGTTAAAGTTTCGTTATTCGATGATTAAGTGTATCTTTAGGCTGTTTTTTGCTAGCCTAAGCACTTAAATTTAACGTTTTCCTGGAAACCAACGGAATAGGAATGGATATGCATTGGTTAAAGATTTTACTCCCATACGCTGCTGGATTTTTACTTTTGATTGCTTTACAAGCCAAAGCAGAGACTGTCGTTCATGAAATCTCTTCACTCAATTTGAAGGCTGAAGCAGAGTATGTTGCCGGCAACGAAGATAAAACAGCGGTGCTCATTCTGCACGGGTTTTTAACAACCAATAAATTCCACACAGTTACAGCAATGGCACAATCCCTCCAGGAAGAGGGTTATACAACGCTTACACCGACTCTAACATTGAATATTTCTCAACGCCGACAGTCTCTTAAATGTAACTCTATCCACACCCATACTTTAGAAATAGATGTGAACGAAATCGCCGAATGGGTTAAATTTTTACATGATAAAGGCCATAAAAAAATAGTTCTATTAGGCCATTCCAGTGGCAGTCAAGAGCTGATTGAATTTCTAAAAACCCGCAAAGAGATCCCTATTGAAGCGGCTATTTTTACCAGCCTATTTTATTTTAAGGGCAGCGAACTTGGTACGATACAAAGCGAAGTCGATTATGCGCAACAAGCCCTCAAGGATCAACAAGACCGCCCGTATAACTACAGTTTTCTCTTCTGCAAGAAGGACTATTATGCCGTGCCAGAAAGCTTTCTTTCTTACCTAAAACTCGACCGATCATACATCTTAGACTCGCTTAAAAACCTCTCCATCCCTACTTATACGATTATGGGGAGTGCAGATAAACGCTATCAAAGTGTTGGAGAGAATTGGCTAAAAGAGTTAGAGAAAACAGGCACACAGCTAATTGTCATTGATGGCGCCAGCCATTTTTTTTCTAGCCTGCATGAGTTTGATTTGCAAGACGTTATCAATAAAATAATAAACAATCTATAAGAACGGTATTGAACATGGCTCTGCGCACTCCAAACATTCTTATCCAGCCCATTAGGACCTATTTCTTAGGATTCTTATTTTCGGGTATTTTCTTGCTGATGTTTCTAAATTGGTCTTTATACAGTGAAGGCCAAAATATCAAGCAGACCGTGCAAAACCAAGAACAGTTGGAAGCCAAAAAAGAGATGGAGGCTGTTTTCAAAAAAACATTTATCAAACTTCACGAAACTCTAAAAGAGTTAAGTGTGTGGGATGAAGTTCATCAACAACTCCACGACCCTAGCTATTACTTCTATTGGCGCGATGATAGGCTTATGGAGAGTTCTTATTTCAAAAAAAGCTTCCATCAACTCGAGATTTATAATTCTCACAAAACATTACTTACACCTGGCTCTCCTGGGAATATTGCCGACAACCCTCTTCCTTTAACTATTAGTAGTTTAAGTCCGACGTTGTTTTTCTCAGAAAACATGGAAACTAACCTGAACCTGTTTGAACCTATTTATGACACAAATTCTGAAGAAATTTTAGGCTACATAGGGGTTTCTCTTGATTTACTTTCTTATTTACTAACTGAAAATACCTTCCTGCATGTCGATAAAAGCACCATCTCATTTAATGGCCAAGGCTCAGTGCCTTTAAGCGAAATAATGGAATACGTCAAGTATCAAGCCGTTGCTAATCCTGTGACGGATTATTTATGGCAGCTTATTCAAGAATTTATTTTGCAACTCATTGCTTTGCTACTTGTGAGCAGTATTATTATTTCAGTCATTTTTAATAAGGTATTCAGTCATCCGCTTGCCGTATTATCTCAATATCTATATCGCTTAAAAAGAAACCCAAAAGAAGCCCAGAAACCTCCGAAAGAGACCTTCTATCTTAAAGAATTTCAGGAATTAACGGCGTCTATTCATGATTATCATCATGACTTACAAGCAACTCAACAAGCGCTTGATATTCAAAACCAAACCGTATTCGACCAAACCAGACGCGATGTGTTAACCAATATATACAACCGTAAAGCATTTGATGAAGCCTGGAACGATGTGCTCATTAATTACGGTTACTATAAGGTCACCACCACCCTTATGCTTTTTGACTGCGATTTCTTTAAAGCCCTAAACGACACCTACGGCCATGAAGTCGGGGATGAAGTTATTCAGATTTCTGCCAGTACTATTCATCAAAATCTACCCATAGAATGCCCTGCCTACCGCATAGATGGCGACGAATTTGCTGTTATTTTGCAAAATAAAACCGTTGAACAGACTTTTGCAATTGCTCATAAATGTCTGACGGCTATAAAAGAGTACGATTTCAATCGCATAGGTATTAAAGAAAAAATCTCTTTTAGTGTTGGGATTAGTTCGGTCACCCCGAGAAATTCAATTGATTTTGCAATTGACTTAGCCAGTTTGCCTCGACAAGCAGATATTGCAATGTACAAAGCCAAACAGTCCCACCAAAATAAGATTCAAAATTATCACCAACAACTTGAAACAGAGGCGCATACGATTGTTTCCAATGAAACCGTGAGTAGCATCGTTAACGCCATTCATACGGGTGAAAATATCAAAATGCATTTTCAGCCTATACTTTCTCTAAAAACCGGCAGTGTATATTTTGAGTCACTTATCCGCATTCAAAATGAGTCTGAGTTAATTTTCCCAAACGATATTTTTGCAGTGGTAGAACGTCGTCGACTTGAAGTTGAAATGGATAATCAAATCATTAAAGCTATTCTCAACTTTCTCGTTGCTGGCAAACTGCCTAAAGGAACGGGAGTGGCTATTAATATTTCAGGAAAAACCCTATTACAACCTGATTTTATATCGCTTTTTAATGGATTTATTCCTTATTTAAAAGAGTACAAATTAGTCATTGAAGTAACTGAAAAGTTTTTAAGAGACCATATGGAATATGCTCAAGAAAGTCTCAACCAACTTAGACAACAAGGGTTTCTAATTGCTTTGGATGATTTTGGAAGTGGTTACTCTTCTATACGATATTTAGCACATATGCCAGTGGATATTATCAAGTTCGATATGAGCATGACCCTCGCTTTGAAATTAGACGAAAAAACGCAAAACATTATTCAGTCAACGGCTGATATGGTTTTACGCTCAGGTTATGAACTGGTCATGGAAGGCATTGAAGATCAAGAAACGTATGATAAAGCAAAACGAGCAGGAGCAACACATCTCCAGGGGTACCTGCTCGGCAAACCGAATATTGAACCGCTTATGCCAAAGCTGTCAAATAATGGTTAATCGACCCACTCAACCTCAGCGACACAAGCCACACCAAAAATCGCCTAAAATTATTGGCTTAACGGGTGGAATAGGTTCCGGGAAAAGCACGCTTAGCCAACTGTTTGCAGACCACAACATCCCTACAATTGATACCGATTTACTGGCACGCCAAGCCGTCATTCCTGGTTCAATAGGTTTACAAAAAATTTGCAGTGCATTTGGACAATCGATATTAGAAGAGGACGGAACACTCAATCGTGGGAAACTGCGAGAACTGATTTTCAATGACCCTAAAGCCAAATTAGAGTTAGAAACTATTTTGCATCCTCTGATTCAATCCGTCACAGAACGCCAAATAACTGAGTTGGTGAGGACAACACAAAACAGCAAGCCTATCCCTTTTTTACTCGTGGCGATTCCACTGCTCGTAGAAGGTATTCAAAAAAATGGGCATAAACCAGAATACATTGATGAGATTTGGGTCATTGATACCCCACAAGAGCAACAAATCCAACGTGCTAGCCAAAGAGATCAAAGCTCAGCCACACAAATTAAAAAAATCATCGCGATGCAAGCCACTCGCGCGCAACGCTTAGCTCTGGCAGATCGCATCATAACGAATGATGGTGATATAAAGAAACTTAAGCTCCAGGTACAACAAATTATGCGAGAGTTTGTTTCAGACAAACAAGAGCTGAACCACGAAGACACGAAGTTGAAACTCACCTGGCCTGGTTAAAACGATTTACGAATCATCTTTAAACCTTCAAAATCTTCGTGCCTTCGTGACTTCGTGGTTCATTTCTTTTCGAGCTTTAATCAAAAACCAACAGCTAATTCGGCCAAAACCCAGAAATCGCAGCGATACCCTGTCCACCAGATTTTTTGGCTTGCTCACTATCTTCAGGTTTCATTCCCCCTAAAGCAAACACAGGAATTGGTACCGCTTTAACCATCTCGGCAAACTTTTGCCAGCCTATTCCAGGTACACCTGGGTGAGACGATGTTTCTTTGATGGGAGAGAGTAGGATAAAATCCGCATCAATTTTCAATGCCTGTTCTATCTCTGCAGGCGAATGCGTTGATACGCCAAGCAACTTATCTTTAGCAATCGGTCGTGTTTTATAATCAAAAATAACATTCGAAGCGAGTTGGATTCCATCTGCATCGGGTAATAACTCTAATAATTGCGGGCGACCATTCAATAAAATTTTAGCCTGGTAGTCATGCGCCAACTTGATTGCTTTTGCCGCTAAGGGTAGAAAGTCGTCTTCCGCTAAATTCTTTGCCCGTAACTGACATAGAGAAATACCGTTATCAAAAGCCGTTTGCAAGCGTTGAAAAGCATCCGTTTGATTTTCAAAGTTGCCTGAAATCATCAGTTTATCGGCTAACAACAATGCATTTATAATACCCCTATTGGCTTCTGGAAATGACATAGTGGCCAATTCTTTAATAGAAGTCCAAGCCACTTGCTGTCCCTCATTGCCATGAGGTTCACCCTCAAAAGTTTCAGTGAAAAAAACATTTAAGTGCACTGCGACAGACGGGTAACTCCAAGGAATAGTTATTAGAGGCTTCCACTCAGATGTTTCAACCGCTAACTCTTCTAAAAACTCACGATTAAGGGCATTTTCAATCGATTCATCCGCTTTAACCTTGCCTCCTGGAAACTCCCAAAGACCCGCAAATGTTTGCGATGATTGCCTCAAACTCAAGCAGACCGTGTTACCTCGTTTTAAAACACCGATTGCAATTTCCGTATAGGTCATTTTTTCTATTCCTTTACTCAAATACTCGTTAAAATAGCGCCTTAAAACCAGAGCCTATAAACATTTTCATTGGCAGTGCAAACTCACCAGGCCTGGTCATTTTACGGTAAAATGTGAATTAAATTAACCGCAACGACTTCGTTTTAACTTCGAACTCGTTATAGGCTGTGTCTAATTTAGACCACAGCCAAACCTTAACGTTACCATCATTCAATAGACGGATTCACCTATGAGCCAATTCTGGAGTCAACTTGTTCACACCTTAACCCCTTATATCCCAGGGGAACAACCGAAAGTGGACAACTTAATTAAGCTTAATACTAACGAGAATCCTTATCCGCCGTCACCTAAAGCGCTACAAGCTATTAGAGATGAGACGGGAGAAAGCTTAAAACTCTACCCAGATCCCAATGCAGAAGTATTAAAACTGGCGATTGCCGAATATTACCATGTCGAGCCAAACCAGGTATTTGTCGGCAACGGCTCTGATGAAGTGTTGGCACATGCCTTTCAAGCGCTTTTAAAACAGGATAAGCCGCTACTCTTCCCTGATATTACCTATAGTTTTTATCCCGTGTACTGTGGGCTCTATGAGATTGAGTACCAAACCATTCCATTAACCGAAGCATTTGAAATTGATATTAATGATTATCCGGTAGAGTGCGGGGCGATTATCTTTCCTAATCCCAATGCGCCTACAGGACGTTTATTGCCATTGGATGCGATTGAAACCCTGCTACAAAACCATCCAAACAGCTTGGTATTAGTGGATGAAGCCTACATTGATTTTGGCGGAGAAACCGCCATCAGCTTAGTCAATCGCTATCCCAACCTACTGGTCACTCAAACCCTCTCTAAATCTCGGTCACTAGCCGGAATTAGGGTTGGCCTCGCCATAGGCCAAGCACCGCTAATTGAAGCCTTAGAGCGCGTTAAAAACAGCTTTAACTCCTATCCATTAGATCGTTTAGCAATCTATGGCGCTAAAGCAGCTTTTGAAGACCAGGTCTATTTCGTAAAGTCCTGTCAAAAGATTATTGCAACCCGTGAGCAGTTGGTAACCACCCTGCAACAACTGGGTTTTCAGGTGATTCCTTCTGCGGCAAATTTTATCTTCACTACGCACCCTAATTTTCCCGCAGAACAGCTAGCTTCTGCCTTACGTGAACAGGCGATTATTGTGCGGTATTTCAATAAACCACGCATTGACCAATATCTGCGCATTACCATTGGCACCGATGCTGAGAATAAAACTCTCTGCGATGTATTGGCAAAGATTGTTTCAACGCCCTAAAACCAGCGGTTTAATCGACTCATTTTAGGGTTTAAGCCATCAACTGAAAACAAAAAAGCCCATTGAATTAGAATTCAATGGGCTTTTTTATGGCTTATAGAGAGTAGTTTTAAAATTGATTAACTACGATATTCAGCGTTAATTTTTACATAATCATAGGAAAAATCTGTCGTCCACACAGTATCATTGACGGACCCCCTATTGAGTTGAATTAAAATCGTAATATCCGTTTCATTCATCACCGCTTGACCGGCTTCCTCGGTATAACTTAGGGCTTTGCCACCATCTTCCACAATACAAACATCACCCAAATAAATTTTCAACGCGTTCACATCTAACTGTTCAACACCCGAACGACCAACAGCGGCTAAAATACGTCCCCAGTTAGGATCAGATGCAAATAGTGCAGTTTTTACTAAAGGGGATAATGCAACGGCATGTGCAACCTTTAAACACTCTTCAGTCGTTTTACCACCTTCAATTGCCACGGTTACAAACTTTGTCGCACCTTCGCCGTCACGAATAATCATCTGCGCCAACTCAATCATCACTTCATTGATGGCTTTAGAAAAATCTGCATAGGCTTGTGAATCCACTTCATCAATGGTCGGCATATCGGCTTTTTGAGTCGCCGTCAAAGTACAGGCATCATTGGTTGAAGTATCACCATCCACCGTAATTCGGTTGAAGGAGAGATTAACGGAGTCCGTCAAAGCTTGCTGTAAACAGGCTTGGTTAATCTTAGCGTCCGTAGCGACAAACCCAAGCATGGTCGCCATATTCGGATGGATCATTCCAGAACCTTTAGAGATACCTGTAATCATGACACTGTGACCACCCACCTTAACTTCACGACTGATGGCTTTAGCCACCAAATCTGTCGTCATAATACCCGTGCAAGCCTCTTCCCAACCGGTAATTGACAAATTCGCTAAAGCTTGGGGAATCCCCTTCTGTAATTTTTCCATGGGTAAGTTCTGACCAATCACTCCGGTAGAAAACGGCAAAACTTCTTCAGGTAAACATCCTAACTCGGCCGCCACCCATGCACAGCTCTGACGCGCATCGGCCATTCCTTGAACACCCGTTCCTGCATTGGCGTTACCACTATTGATCAGCAAAGCACGTGGTGAATGCGATTTTAAATACTCTTTGGCTAAGGTGACGGGTGCGGCACAAAATGCATTCAACGTAAAGCTGGCTACCGTTAAGGCACCCTCTGCCAGTTCCATAATGACTAAGTCAGGATTATCGTTCTTTTTAATTTTTGCCGCACATGTGCCAAGATAGACGCCAGCAATAGGATGCATGATTGGAAATAAATTGGTCATAATTTTTCCTTAAACTCGTGTAACCATTACACGTTGAATGCTAATTGTAATATTTGTCCTAAACCAAAAACCCACCGAATGGTGGGTTTTAAAATTTACTGCTTTGCGTCCTTAAACTAGAATTAGCTTAATTTACCACAACACTGTTTATATTTTTTACCCGAACCACAAGGACATGGATCATTACGGCCAATTTTCGGAGCCTCACGTTTGAAGGTACCTTCGGCTTCGCCCTTATCATTATCCACAGTTTCATCAGACGTTTCTACACTAGACTGATTCATTGCATCCGAAATACTGGCGGCGGCTGGGTGAGAAGCATCTAAATGCTGAGGACGGTTTGCAGCATTTTGCTCATCAAACTCTTCAACATCTTTAGACCCTTCGATCTGCACTAAAGATAGGACCTTAACCGTTTCAAACATAACTTCTTGCAAGAAGTTAGTAAACATACCTCTTGATTCCCGACGATATTCTTGGAAAGGGTCTTTCTGTGCATAGCCTCGTAAATGAATGCCTTTGCGTAGATAATCCATATCAGAGAGATGCTCACGCCATTGCTTATCAATCGTGCGTAATAACACTTCTTTTTCAAAATGGTGACGTGTTTTCGGATCAACTGCGGCCATTTTGGCTTTATAGATGCCTTCTAATTCCAAGACTATCTTGGCGACTAGAGTCTCTTCATAAAGCTCTTTATCGGCATCCAACCACGATTGAATATCGAATTCAGCACCTAGCTCTTCATGAATCGCACGTTGCAGTCCTGGAATATCCCACTGCTCATCCAAAGAACCTTTTGGTACGTAAGTAGAAACCAATTTCTCAACAATTTGCTCACGCAAATCATCTAACACATCAGTTACATCATCCGATTCCATTAATTCATTACGTTGTTCATAAACAACCTTACGCTGTTCATTGGAAATATCATCAAATTTCAACAGGTTTGCACGTTCATCTTGATGTAAACGCTCTACTTGTTTTTGTGCACGTTGAATCGACTTACTGACCATTTTATGTTCAATGGCTTCTTCTGAATTCATCCCTAGACTTTTCATCATCGATTTGACTCTATCAGATGCAAAGCGACGCATTAAATCATCATCTAATGAAAGATAAAAACGAGTGACACCTGCATCACCCTGACGACCAGAACGACCACGTAACTGATTATCGATACGACGTGATTCATGACGTTCAGAACCAATCACCATTAAACCGCCAGAACTAAGTACGAGGTCATGTCTTGCTTGCCAAGCTTTAGTAACGTCAGCTTTCTGTTCATCCGTCAACTCACCTAGAGCTTCGATTTCAATTTCAAGGCTGCCACCTAAAACGATATCAGTACCTCGGCCAGCCATATTGGTTGCAATTGTCACCGCACCTGGTTGACCCGCATTCGCTATAATATGGGCTTCATTTTCATGGTGTTTTGCATTTAAAACACTATGTTTAATCTCACTATTGGTTAACAATCTTGACAACAACTCAGACATTTCAATCGAAGCCGTCCCAACTAATATAGGCTGTTGCGTTGCGGTAATAGTACGAATATCATTCACAATCGCTGCAAATTTTCCTTCCATATCCAAATAAACTAAATCTGCCAAATCCTTTCTCTGCGGCGGTTTATTCGGTGGGATAATAACAACTTCAAGGCTATAGGTCGATAAAAACTCACCCGCTTCGGTATCCGCTGTTCCGGTCATACCAGCTAACTTATGATACTGTCTAAAATAATTTTGAAAGGTAATAGAAGCAAATGTTTGGCTTTCTTGTTGAATCGCTACACCTTCTTTAGCTTCAATCGCCTGATGTAACCCTTCGCTCCATCGACGGCCTGCCATTTTGCGGCCAGTAAACTCATCGATAATGACGACTTCATTGTCTTCAACAATATAATCACGATCCTTTTCAAATAAAAGATTCGCTCTTAAAGCCGCATTAATATGGATCATTAACCCAATATTAACAGCGTCATACAAACTCTCATCAGCATCCAAAATTTCTTCTTCAACCAATAACTGCTCGACCTTAGCATGACCTTGATCGGTCAGATGAACCTGCTTCGACTTGATATCAATTGTAAAATCACCACTTGAATCCTTAGTCTCTTCATCTTCAACACCTTGCTCAAGGTGTTTAATGAGTGGATTAACTTTGCGGTAAAGGTCCGCTTTATCTTCGGCAGGGCCAGAGATAATCAATGGCGTACGAGCTTCATCAATCAGGATAGAATCGACCTCATCAATCACCGCAAAATTTTGCCCACGCATGACTTTCTCAGCTGTAAAAATCGCCATATTATCACGCAAATAATCAAAACCGAATTCATTATTCGTTCCGTAGGTAACGTCCATAGAGTACGCTAACTGCTTCTCTTGTTGGCTTTGTCCGCTGAGTATGACTCCCGTTGACAACCCTAAAAACTCAAAGAGTTTCCCCATCCACTCAGAATCACGTTTCGCAAGATAGTCATTCACAGTAATAACGTGCACGCCTTGACCTGTCAATGCATTTAGATAAACGGGCAATGTGGCCACCAGGGTTTTCCCCTCACCCGTGCGCATCTCAGCGATTCGGCCTTCATGCAGTGCTATTCCACCCATCATCTGTACATCATAATGACGCATCCCAAAAACACGTTTTCCAGCTTCACGTACCACGGCGAAAGCTTCAGGCAACATCTCATCCAATGATGAGCCCGCAGCTAAAGTCGCTTTAAATTCAGCGGTTTTTTGTTGTAAAGCTTCGTCAGACAACTCAGCAAAACTCGTTTCATATTCATTGATTTTTTGGGCTGTTTTGCGGTATTGTTTTAGCACACGTTCGTTGCGACTACCAAAGATTTTCTGAAAGATTGTTAAAGCCATTAAGAGTATTTTCCGGTTAAAATTTAAACTGTCGGTTAAGAGAGACCTTTGTACGAGTGAATGCACGGCTAAAAATGGCTAAAATTCACCTGATTTTTGTTGGAAAACTTGCGAATAGCCAGCTATTCTCTGCATTTCCCGCCTCAATCAAGCAAATTTTCCCTCATTTTTCTCCCGCACCCCGCTCGTGCAAGGGTCTCTAAAAGATAATAAGCTGATTGATATTCAATTCTCATCGTCGCACTATCATCGTAATAATGCGGTAAAATATGCAAATATTCTAACACATATCAGAGTGACAGCCGCATGAAACCTCTATTAAAACAAGCCAGTGGTGCACTAAATAATTTATTGCAAGATGCACAGCTTTTCCAGGCGCTCCTTGACGCTGGACAGGATGGCTTACCTCTCGATCTAAAACCCCATTTAATAGGGGTTAGCTTTGATCAACAAACCTTGATTTTGCAATTAGATGAAAGCATTTGGGCGACACAATTACGCTTTTATGAACCTGATATATTAGGCACCTTTCAGGAACATTTCCCGCACTTGGAACTGAATCGCGTTAAGGTTAACATTTTGCCTCAACCTAAAGAAGTTCGTAAAGTACGTCAAGTCACCAGCTACCCTTCCACTGAAGATGCTCAAGAAATGACTAGCATGGGTGATTCAATCCAGTCTGAAGGCTTAAGTAACGCCCTCAAAAGTCTCAGCCTACGAGCACAAAAAAACCCCTAAAGAGGGGCTTTTATTCACGGCCATTTCACTTACTGTAATTTTTACAATAAAACTTTACTACTGCCATATCTCACAGGTTGTTCACCATCGGCCTTAAAGGTCACTAGCTCAAAAGAATCTGGCTGTGCTTGCAACGCTCTCAATAGTTGATTATTCAATGCATGGCCTGATTTATGTGCCGTAAATTCTCCAACAATAGGATGACCTAACATATACAAATCACCCACTGCATCTAGAATCTTGTGACGGACAAACTCATCTTTATCACGTAAACCTTCCACATTCATCACACCTTCATCATCCAGACCAATGGCATTTTGTAAGCTTGCTCCCAAACCTAGGTTTTTAGCGCGGAGCATCTCCATATCTTTCATAAAACCAAAGGTACGTGCACGACTGACTTCTTTAAAATAAGAAGTCGAAGAAAACTCTAAGGTCATTTTCTCTGCCGTAGATTGAAATGCTGGATGCTCAAAATCAATTGAAAAGTTTAGTCTATAGCCTTCATAAGGTAAAAACTCAGCAAACCCACCCTTGTCGTTTTCAACTCGAATCGGCTTCAAAATCCGCACGAATACTTTCGGCTCATCTTGAATTTTAAGACCCGCAGACTGCAATAGGAAGATGAAATGTGAAGAACTTCCATCCATAATAGGAACTTCATCAGAAGTAATATCAATATACATATTATCAATACCAACACCGGCAATCGCTGACATCAAATGCTCAATAGTTGCGATCTTGACCTTCTCACCATTTTGCTCACTGATAATAGTGGTGCACAACATGGTCTCGCCAACAATCTCTGGAGAGACTCTAAATTCAACAGGTGGCTGGAGATCGATACGTCGAAACACAATCCCTGTATTCACTGGTGCAGGACGTAAAGTCATTACTGACTCATGGCCAGTATGTAGGCCAATACCCTTGGCTTTTATGGAATTTGCAACAGTTCTTTGATTCAATGGAAACTCGTCTTCTCTTATCACCCCAAAAAAGGGTTTAACACTAAAATTCAGACCGAGTATTTTATCACAGCTTTCAGCAGGACTCTGTCCGAGTGATGTAAATACTGTTATTTAATGCGCCAATAGCGCACTAAGACGTACTCAAATAGACATTCAGGTCAACTCAAGTATCCGAGGAACTTAAAAGCTAGACTTAAACCAAGACTTCATTCTGGCAAAAACTTGACCGACATCGACAGATTCACGTTTATCTGGAACGGAAAGAGCCGTATCTCCAACATGCTCTTTAGCGTATATCAATAAACCAACCGTCGTTGCAAAAGAAGGACTATTCACCTCTTCCGTTAATCCCTTAATGCCTTGAGGATAACCCAAACGTACAGGCATGTGAAAAACCTCTTCAGCCAACTCAACTGCGCCTTCAACTAAAGAACTCCCGCCTGTTAAGACAATACCAGCGGCTAAAATATCTTCAAAACCTGCACTGCGTAATTCAGCTTGAATCAACTGAAACAACTCTTCATATCTTGGTTCAACTACTTCTACCAAAGTACGGCGAGAGAGGCAACGAGCCGGACGGTCACCCACACTAGGCACCTCAATCTCTTCATCTTTACTAATCAACTGAGGCAATGCACAGGCATATTTCTTTTTAATCTCTTCAGCCGCTTGAGTCGGCGTTCTTAAAGCGACTGCAATATCGTTAGTCACCTGATCGCCTGCAACAGAGATAACTGCGGTATGACTGATTGCGCCATTATGAAAAACAGCAATATCTGAAGTTCCGCCACCAATATCAACTAAACAGACACCAAGCTCTTTCTCATCTTCTGACAAAACTGATTCACTGGATGCAAGTTGCTCTAAAATAATATCCGCAACACCTAATCCACAACGCTCGACGCACTTAATAATATTTTGTGCGGCGCTCACCGACCCAGTCACCATGTGAACTTTGGCTTCTAAACGCACTCCTGACATCCCAATCGGCTCGCGAATACCGCCTTGACTGTCAATAATATATTCTTGTGACAAGATATGTAAAATGCGCTCATCACCGGGAATAGCAATCGTTTGCGCAGCATCCATGACTCTTTCAATGTCCTCGGGTTGAACATCTTGATTACGAATCGCCACCATGCCATTGGAGTTAAAGCTCTTAATATGACTACCAGCAATACCAACATAGACGGACTCAACCATATAACCTGACATTCTTTCGGCTTCGTCAATCGCATGTTGAATAGATTCAACGGTCGCATCAATATTTACAACGACGCCTTTCTTTAATCCACGAGAAGGATGTGTACCCATCCCAACTACTTCAATCTCACCATCTGAGTTTATTTTTCCAATAATCGCAGCAATTTTTGAGGTTCCAATATCTAACCCGACTACTGTGTTTGAAGCTTGCTGTTTACGCGCCATACTCTGCTTTACCTTTTTCATATTTCTACGCTGCCCATCGGAACGATATCTGGGGCAAATCACCTGTTTTTATCGAGAAGATCCACTTTAGCGACATCCTAGACTCCCCCTATAATAAAACCATTACTATAGCGTAAATCATACACCTGTGGTGACTTTCTCAACGCCATTGAGAGCTTAGGGTAAGCCCTTACAAACTGATCCAGCCTTGCATTATCGTCCACCTTATCCAGTTTAATTTTTGAACCGTCCAACAAACTAATTTTCCAGATGCCGTCCAACTGTAGGCTCAATGCAGAAATCGTGAATTCTATCGATTTCAAAGCCGTTTGAAATTTTGAAAGTCTCACCAATATTTTTGCGGAATCCGCTAGTTGACCCTCTAATACTACCAGATTATTGAAACCTGCTAAATCATTTGGATAAAATACAAGACCTGCTTGATTAACCAGGCCTGTCTGCTCCCAACGGGCCACTGGCTTTTGCTCTTGGATACTGACGTACAATTGAGCAGGCCAACTGCGTTTGACTGATGCGCTGCTCACCCAATCTAATCGAGTTAACTCAGATTGAATGGTTTCGAGCTCCACGTCCCAAAAAGAACGACCCAAATAGCGTTGCATAACAGCGTCTATCTCAACAGGTTTCACATGCTGAATGTCAGAAATTAATTCATACTGCTGTATTGGCCGAAACAGAGGTGAATCTTCTTGCATCAACAACCAAGTAACAGCAACCAAAGCGCCCAATATAGAGAGCCATACCGCGCTACGTAACTGTCGATGCATCATTTTGCAGTCTGTAAAATTTCAAGGACGAGCTTCTCAAACGAAAGCCCCGCCGCCTTGGCCGCCATAGGCACCAAGCTATGGTCCGTCATTCCAGGTATTGAATTTAACTCAATTAACCAAGGTTGATTACATTCGTCTAACATCAAATCAACACGCCCCCAGCCCTTCGCGCCAATGACATTAAAAGCCTGCAATACCAAGGATTTAATTTTTTGCTGGGTCTCAGAATCTAAATCACACGGACAGATATATTGTGTGTCGTTAGACTGATATTTCGCTTCAAAATCATAAAAATCGTGCGTGGTTTTTAATTCAATTAAAGGTAAAGGCTCGTTATTAAGCACGCCGACAGTATATTCACGTCCAGTAATCCACTGTTCAATCAATATTTCTGAATCATACTGTTGTGCAAAAGCAACGGCATCTACCAACTCCGCTTTATTGACCACCTTACGCATACCAATACTAGAACCTTCATGCGAAGGTTTAACAATGACTGGGAACGGAATAGAAAAAGAGTCAATATCTAATGGCAGTGAGTCAGAGACCCAAATAAATTTGGGCGTTGGTAAGCCTGCGCCTAACCACAGCCACTTGGTTCGCAACTTATCCATCGCCACCGCAGAGGCCGCCATACCGCTGCCCGTGTAAGGAACCCCCAAGTCTTCGAGGATTGCTTGAACCACACCATCTTCACCCCAACGGCCATGCAGGGCGATGAAAGCACGGTCGTAATTTTGAGAAACTGTTTGAATATCTTCAAGAGTTTTTACATCAAGTGCGGTTGCATCAACACCTTGCGATTGCAATGCAATCGTGACAGCTTGACCACTTTTTAAAGACACTTCACGTTCTGCGGACTTACCGCCCATGAGTACCGCAACCTTACCCAAATTCACCACTCTAAATCCTTTTTCATGTTTTGTGTATCGCTATAATTTGATAGTGTTTTGATACATTTTATATCTATTTTTCAACCATCTTTTTACAGCCAGTGACAAATTAAGCCAATAACTCGGTTGCCAAATGGTGCTGCCACTGTTTAGCCACTTGACCAACGTCACCTGCTCCCATCACTAACACGATATCGCCATCCAGCAAGATATCTTTACTAATGGTTTCAAGCTGTTCAAAATTCTCAGAATAAATCCCCTGAGCTCCACGCAAACGCATGGCTTGCAAGAGCGCTTTAGAGTCGAACATTGGCAAGTGTGTTTCACCTGCTGCATAGACTTCAGTTAGCACCACTAGATCCGGTACCAACAAGGCTTGGACGAATTCATCAAATAGATCACGAGTACGTGAATAGCGGTGCGGTTGAAAAACCAATACCAAACGTCGACCAGGAAAAGCCGCTTTCGCAGTTTCAATAGTGGCTATCAGTTCCGTTGGGTGATGACCATAATCATCCACCAAAGTCACCTTCTTCTGGCCAATTAAGCGGTCTGGATAGACTTCAAAACGACGACCAACGCCACCGAACTCTAATAAAGCTTGTTGAATAGCGGCGATGGATACATCCAACTTCAATGCGACCGAAATCGCCGCTAAGGCATTAAGAACATTGTGCCGACCGGGTGTATTGAGAACTACATCAAAACTTTGTTCACGACCAACCAACACTTGAAAGTGCATATGCAGCCCCTTTGCCTGGACATTAATAGCACGAATATCAGCCTGTTCAGAAAAACCATAGGTTTGAATCTTACGACTTAACTTAGGCAACATGACTTGAATATTGGCATCATCAATACAGACTATCGCCAGGCCATAAAATGGCAAGCGATGAATAAATTCGACAAAGGTGTTCTCTAAATTCTGATAGTCACCGTGATAGGTGTCCATATGATCTTCATCAATATTGGTAATGACCGACATCATCGGCGAAAGGTGTAAAAATGAGGCGTCAGATTCATCGGCTTCTGCCACTAAATAACGGCTTGATCCCAGACGTGAATTGGAACCTGTCTGATTGAGCTTTCCGCCAATCACATACGTAGGATCGATACCACCTTGCGTTAAAATTGCCGCCGTTAAACTGGTCGTTGTGGTTTTGCCATGGGTACCGGCAATAGCAATTCCAAAACGCATTCGCATTAACTCAGCCAACATTTCAGCACGAGGAATTACAGGGACGCGCGCTTCTCTCGCCCAAGTTACTTCTGGATTATCGGCGGATATTGCAGTAGAGACGACTACTACATCGGTATTTTTAACATGATTCGCTTCATGCCCCAACTGGATTAAAGCCCCTAAAGACTCCAATCTTGCGACGGTAGGATTGTGCTTCAAATCAGAGCCACTAACGATATAGCCGAGGTTCAAGCACACCTCGGCGATCCCCGCCATACCAACACCGCCAATCCCTACAAAATGTATCTGTCTTACCTGCTCTTTCACACTTAAACCTTTCCATAAACCTTCAGGTCTCATCGCTATAATGGACATTCACCTGAATATTTTCTAATGCCCCATATAATACCTTGCTTTATTATATTGAGCGTAGTTTATTACCCTAAATTCTTTAATTTAACGCCTAGTTTACATCTATCAAACCATCAAATAGAAACATCTACAGAACCCTATCACGCGAATGTCTCTAAGCAAAGCTTGAGACCCCCGTTTACCGCCATTTTTTTGGGCAAAAAAAAACCGACCAGGCCTGGTCGGTTTTATAATCAATAAATTAAGAGCGTGCTTAAATCAACATCTCTTTGGCTTCTTCAATCGAAGCCACTAAACGATCGATATCATCTCTATTATTATAGACACCTAAAGAGGCACGTACTGTCGCGGGGACATTGTAAAATTGCATCACAGGCATGGCACAGTGATGACTAGCTCTGACCGCAACACCGTCTTGATCCATTAAGGTAGCCATATCATGCGGGTGAATACCGTTAATAATAAAAGAGAGCACACCGCCTTTATGTTGGGCTTCACCAATAATTCTTAAGCCTTTAATTTGCTTAAGCTTATCTGTTGCATAGGCCAATAATTCAGCCTCATAGGCGGCTATATGGTTTAAGCCAATCGACTGTAAAAACTTAATCGCGGCTGCCAAGCCAATCGCACCAGCAATATGTGGCGTACCGGCCTCAAATTTATAAGGCAAGACGTTATATTCGGTTTTCTCAAAGGTCACTGAATAAATCATATCACCTCCACCTTGATAAGGCGGCATGGCTTCTAATAAGGCCTCTTTCGCGTACAACACACCAATCCCGGTTGGGCCATACATTTTATGTCCCGATAGGGCATAAAAATCACAATCAATATCCTCAACATCAACGGCCATATGCGGAGTAGCTTGCGCCCCATCGACTAATACCTTAGCCCCTACAGAATGGGCGATTTCAGTCATTTCCTTAACAGGATTGATTGAGCCTAACGCATTCGACATATGGGTAATGGCTAACAATTTGGTTTTTTCTGAGACCATGCTTTTTAGGTCATCCAAGCAGATTTCACCCGCTTGGTTAATTTTCAACACCCGCAAACGAATACCCAGCTCGTCTCTGAGGAACTGCCACGGCACAATGTTCGAGTGATGCTCCATCTCAGTCACGATGATTTCATCATCTTCTTGCATATTGCTACGCGCCCAACTATGGGCAACTAAGTTAATAGCTTCCGTCGTACCCCGGACAAAGACGATTTCTCGAATCGATTTAGCATTAATAAACTGGCGAACCGTTTCTCGTGAACCTTCATACAACTCTGTGGCGCGCTCACTTAAACCATAGACACCACGATGTACGTTCGCATTCTGTTCACGATAGTAAGTATCTAGCGCTTCAATCACGGCTAAGGGCTTTTGAGACGTGGCACCACTGTCTAAATAGACCAAAGGCTGACCATTTTCGCTCTGCTGTAAAATCGGGAATTGCGCGCGGATTTTTGCAAAATCTGGCATAGCTCCCTGCGTTAACTCGTTTTTCATCTCTTGGGAAACATTCAAACTAACCTGGGACATTATAAAGAATCCTTAGCATTAAGTTGATCAGCAAGCGTTGTCATGACCCACTGTCGAATATTCGCATTAGAGATCCCTTCAGCTGGCTCCATTAAAAAGGATTGCGTAATCATTTTGATGGCTTTTGAACGTGGAATACCACGCGCTTGCAGATAGAAGATTTGATCTTGATTAATCTGCCCCGTCGCCGAACCGTGTGAACACTTGACGTCATCGGCATAAATTTCTAACTGCGGTTTACAATCCACCTTAGCCTTTGTAGACAACAAGAGGTTTTTATTATCCATCTGGCCATCAGTCTTTTGCGCCAACCGGTCAACACGAATCATACCGTCGAAGACGCCAACCGCAGAATCATCCAATACATACTTATGCAACTGCTGACTCTTACCCCAAACCTGGTTATGCTCTGTATTGGTACGAGAGTCCATTGTCTGTTGACCTCGCCCCAAGCAAGCACTATTTTGCTGATTTTCGATATGCTCACCATTCATAAAGAGATGATTCTGGTGGCGAGAAATCAAACTACCCAGGCCGGTATAAAAGGTATTAAACGTACTTTGATCGGCTTGGAAAATAAACTGATTATTGAAGTAATAACTAGAATGATTTTGCTGCTGAACCAATACCTGTTTCATACGGGCTGATTTAGCAATATCCATTTCAGTAACCACATTTGTACAGCCTTTAAAATCTTCATCTGTCGATAAGCTGACGAACTGTTCTACCAAGGTCATTTCGGCATTTTCTTCCAGCATGACATGGTTACGCACCGTCGCCATCTGATTACCTTGCGACTGAATATACAATACAAAAACAGGCGTTTCTAAAACGGTATTCGCCGATATTTGTAGATAATAACCATCGGCCATCAATAAGCTATTTAAAGCACCAAAAGGCGTTTTATTGATAATGTCTTCACGGCCAAACAATTGATCAGTCGCACCAGGCACTTCAAATACGTCACGAGTTGACTCAAATGAGGCCCCCTTAGGTAAGACACTTAAGTCATCCGATAGTTCTTCGCTAAACCAACCATCCACAAAGACAATCTTGGTCACTGCGTAAGGGGGTAGAAAAGCATGCAGATCATCAACGTTTAAGGAGTGCTTACCCAGAGATTCAAAACGATTCTGTACAAACCCCGTTAACTTGGTATATTTCCAATCTTCGTCTCTTAAGGTTGGAAAAGCCTGCTCAGCAAAGATGGCTTGGGCTCGCTGTCGTCCCGCAATGACCTTATCATTTGCAAAGGCCGCATTCAGCAACAATGACTGTTCTATATAATGATCCACGGCCTGTTGAGCCATTGGAGAAATTTTTCTAATTATCTTTTTTGACATTTTTTATCCGCCGATGAAACTCGGTGTTTAGCATATTCTTGTGCAAAAAGTGCAACCCTATTGCTGGGCGCGCTTAAAGGCTGTTAATGAACCGGTAATAACTCTTTTACTGAGCCTGTTCGTGCTGTTGGACAATACCGTCATATCCAAACTCTTCCAACTCATGTACCAATTCAAAACCGCCTGATTTAATAATCTGACCATTGTAAAGAACATGCACATAATCCGGTTTAATGTAATTTAAAAGACGTTGATAATGTGTCACCACAATAAAACCACGATCTGGAGAGCGTAAAGTATTGATCCCATTTGCGACCAAACCCAAGGCATCAATATCCAGACCCGAATCGGTTTCATCCAAGATGCATAGTTTTGGTGCTAATAGAGCCATTTGGAAAATATCATTACGTTTCTTTTCGCCACCAGAGAAACCGACATTGACCGAACGCTCTAAAAGATCGTCGCGCATATTCAGCAACTCAATCTTATCTTTGGCGTATTCATCAAAATCGAACATATCTAAAGGGGGTAAATCTTGCTCGGCACGTATTCCATTCAGTGCTGTTTGCATAAACAACTTATTACTCACACCAGGGATTTCGACGGGATACTGAAAAGCCAAAAACAGGCCTTTACGAGCACGTTCATCTGGTGCTAATTCCAATAGGTCTTCACCGTCAAAATCAACCGTTCCCGCAGTCACTTCATAATCATCACGTCCTGCCAAAACACTGGCTAAGGTACTCTTACCTGCACCGTTAGGCCCCATGATCGCGTGAACCTCACCCGCTCTAACTTCAAGGTTTAATCCCTTAAGAATCTGTTTTTCATCAATTTTAGCTTGAAGATTTTCAACTTTTAATAACATAGTTCGTTTCTTTTTTTATAATTTCTGATTAATGGTGTATAGCATGTATGGGATCAAACCCAAGGTCGTGTTCGAAGTCAGTTAACCGACCGAACCTTCCAAACTAAGAGACAATAACTCTTCTGCTTCTTGAGCAAACTCTAACGGCAACTCGCTTAAAACGTCTTTACAGAAGCCGTTAACGATCATCGAAATTGCATTTTGCTCACTGATTCCGCGCTGCTTACAATAAAACAACTGGTCATCACCGATACGCGAAGTGGTTGCTTCATGCTCGACCTGTGCGGTGGCGTTCTCTACTTCAATATAAGGGAAAGTATGTGCGCCGCACTGATTGCCAATCAACATAGAATCGCACTGTGTGAAGTTACGTGCACCTTCGGCACTTGGCAATATTCTCACCAAACCGCGATAGGTGTTTTCACTGCGCCCGGCAGACAACCCTTTAGCGATAATGGTACTGCTGGTGTTTTTACCAATATGAATCATCTTGGTACCCGTATCAGCTTGCTGACGACGATTGGTTAAGGCGACTGAGTAAAACTCACCAATAGAATTGTCACCCTTTAAAATACAACTTGGATATTTCCATGTAATTGCAGAACCGGTTTCAGCCTGAGTCCAAGACAACTTAGAGTTTTTGCCTTCACAGAGTCCGCGTTTAGTCACAAAGTTTAAGATTCCACCCTGACAGTCATCATCCCCTGGATACCAGTTTTGCACAGTTGAGTATTTAACTTCGGCATCTTCCAGTACAACGACTTCGACCACCGCCGCGTGTAACTGATAGGTATCACGCGCAGGAGCAGAACAGCCTTCTAAATAACTAACATAACTGCCTTTATCAGCGACCACAATCGTTCTTTCGAACTGGCCCGTTTTGGCTTCGTTAATACGGAAATAGGTAGAGAGGTCAAGCGGACAACGGACGTTTTCTGGAATATAAACAAAGGTACCATCCGAGGCCACCGCAGAGTTTAAGGCCGCAAAAAAGTTATCATGATATGGCACCACTGTACCCATGTACTTTTGCACTAACTCTGGATAGTCATGCACCGCTTCTGAAAAGGAACAGAAAATAATACCCAGTTCCAATAAGTCTTCACGTTTGGTAGTTGAAACCGAAATCGAATCGAAAATAGCATCCACTGCCACATTAGAATCTTCACCCGTTAAGGGCACACCTAATTCAGCAAATGCCTTGGCAACTTCCGGATCAATTTCATTTTCAGCACTGTCCGCACTGCCATCACAAGCACTGCATTCTGGTGCAGAATAGTAACTGTATTCCTGATAATCTAGCGGAACATATAGCATCTTCGCCCAATGCGGTTCTTCCAGAGTCAACCAATGGTTAAAGGCTTTCAAACGAAAGTCCAGCATCCATTCAGGTTCATTCTTTTTAGCAGAAATCGCACGAACAGTTGCTTCGTCAAGCCCTTTAGCAAAGGTCTCTACCGTGGTCGTCGTGAAAAAACCTTCTTTGTAATTCTTGTTTTTACTCAGCAAACTATCAATCTCTTGATATTGCGTTCCTGCCGAGTTCAATTCTGTTATTTGCGCTGAATCAGTCATGCACTTAATCGCCTAAAGTTTAATATCACAGTAGTTTAGTAGGTTATTACTCAAATGTCTATGGGAGGGTAGTGAAAGACTGATATCAAGCTGATATTTAGACAGAATTACCTACTGTTTTAGAGTCTATTTTTCAATTTGAATCGATTTATACCAAACTTGCCTTAACAATCTCATCTAACCAAGCCTGGTCAAGATCCACGCCTTGGATTTGAAGCCGTCCCAAAACACCATCGGCTAAATTATTTTCGTCCGCAGCAAACAATTCCCAACCAGTAGCGGAACCTTCAATTGCAACTTTGTTCTCATACTCTAAAGTCTGAACAACCCCTTTAACACGAGCGATTTTCATTTCCAGATTTTGTTTAGAGCTGTCTAGACCAAACAGCAAATGCTCCCAGCAGATTCTACCGACACTAAACTCATACACTTGCAGAGGCTTGAGCTCTTTTGACAAGACCTCGACAGTCGATTGCAATAAGTCATCCTGAAAAGAAAACCCTTTCCAAGCTGCGGGAAAGCTTTGATTTAACCACCTGACAATCGGCAGCTGCCCTGCATTTAAAGCAACCCATTTATTCCACCAGACCTGGTCATCTAATGATGCACTCTCTAAAAAGCTGAAGATAATGCCATCAGCAGACAGTAGAAGTTGCTGTAAACGCTCTTCCAACCAATCGTCACGCCCGCTAATCAGAGAGGCACGGACGTCAATCACACAGAGGATTTGGTAAGGCAAAGTCACTTGATTCAAATCCGATAAATCCTGACTTTCAAAGTAACCAGGCCTGGTCAATTTATTGTGCAGCGATTGAATCACTCGAGTTTTGCCACTACCAGGCAATCCGGTAATCACCAGACTTACAGTACCGTCTTCTGTCGACACTTCTGAACTAAATCCTGACATATTCAATGAACCTTATCACTCGTTAAACAGTTGGAAAACTGATTCGCTACGGCCTCTAAAAAGACGTCATAGGCCATAAAAGGTTTGTCTAAAGCATAGCTGGTTCCCATAGGATCGAGACTGCCCAATTTGACATCTAGACCTGAAACCACCGACAGTACGCGCCTTTCTGGAAATTGTGGCTCTTTAAATAGACAGGTCACGTGACCACTTTTAATGCGCTGTCGCAATTCGTGGACACGCTTTAGACTCGGTGGCAATTCTGGATTCAGACGAATCGACCCCACGCCATTCAAACCATATTGATGCTCAAAATACTGAAACGCATCATGCAAGACTAAAAAGGGTTCGGTCTGAACTTTCGCTAAACGTGTAACAATCAGTTGATCTGTTTTATCTAACTTTGCCAACCAATCTGATGCTCTTTGTTGAATGACTTTTTTCTGCTCGGGTAACCTGGTTTGCAACTGCTGACTGACCGCTAACACCATTTGCTTGGCATTATGCAAAGACATCCAAATATGCCCATCCAAATGACTGTCCTCAACCGATTTTTCATTGTGATGGTCGGCAGAGTGATTATCGGCTTCAGGCTCGCTGAATTGTGGCTCATCGTTATGGAGGTGTTTCTTTTCCCATAGACCGCCCTGTCTTAAAGCCAACCGTTCCACATTCAGTAGATGTGTCATGGCAATCGGGGTCTTATTCACCAACTGCAAGGGTTTCTCAATCCAACCATCGACAGCTGTACCAACAGAAATAACCAAATCACTCTCTTGCAATAATAGGACGTGTGAAGGTCTCAATTGAAAACCATGCGGTGATAGACTTGGTTTCAGCAAAACATGCAGGTCATCCTCATGCCCTAATAAAGGCGCTATGATACCCGCCAAAGGTGGAATCGAGACCGTCACGGTTAAGGCTGAAGCGTTATTTGCCAAACCGATCAGAAAAACGCCCATTAAAGGTCTAACAAGCTTTCTAAACAGAGCGCTTGGCGCTACTAGATGATTCATTTTCAAAACTTTTATTCCTTAGCATCCGATTGCAGATAAAATAACCCAAATAAACCGTCTGTTTTGAATACTGTAAAGCCTATTCAAAACAGCCAAAATCAACTCAAGTGTGGAGAACCCCAGCATCGTACAGACAACAGCGCCCCTCATTGAAGCCCATCATATCACTCAAAAATTTGGCGATGCAACCGTACTCAAAGAGATCTCTTTAACCCTTCATCCCAAAGAGATTGTCACGCTCATAGGTCCAAACGGTGCGGGAAAATCCACTCTATTAAAAGTCCTACTCGGACTAATCGAGCCTACCGCAGGCCAGGTCATTCGTAAACCGGGTCTGCGCATTGGTTTTATGCCGCAAAAAATTCAAATTGATGCAACCTTACCTATGTCAGTTGAACGTTTTTTAAAACTTGGTCTTAGAAAACAACCCGCCATAACGCAAGTCGAATCACTCATCCCAACCTCGTTCTTTAAGTCTATGAAAAACCGATTTTTAAAGGGTGTTAAAACGTTTTTTTCAACGACCGATTATAATACCACAGCCATTAATAAAATCGCTGAAGAACTGAATATCCAAACGGTATTACAGCAACCTATTCAGAAGGTCTCGGGTGGTGAAATGCAACGCATTCTGCTGGCACGTGCTTTAATTGGAGAGCCTGAGCTATTGGTTCTCGACGAACCTGTTCAGGGGGTTGATTTGCAGGGTCAAACAGAACTCTATCAATATATAAACCGCATTCGCCATGAACGCGGTTACGGGATTTTAATGGTCAGCCATGACCTGCATATAGTGATGAAAAACACCGATTATGTGCTCTGTCTAAATCAACACATGTGCTGTTCAGGCTTACCGCAAAACGTCAGTGAATCACCCGAGTTTCAAGCCTTGTTTGGCACACATACCGAAAGCATTGCTTTTTATGAACATCATCACGACAACACCTGTGAACACACTCATGGGCAACCGCATATTGAGCTCAAGCCAGAAAACCCAAAGCCACCAGGCCTGGTTGAATCCAGCAACACAAGCAAGTCAAGTAAGCTAGGGAAGGAAGAATAAATGGAATGGTTCCCGAGTTTTATGACCTTTGCTTTAATCGGCGGCCTTGGACTAGCTCTTATATCAGCACCCTTAGGGGTTTTCGTGGTCTGGCAACGTCAATCCTACTTTGGCGCAACGCTTGCCCACTCAGCTTTATTGGGCGTCAGCATTGGCCTGTTTTTAGAAACAGACCTTACCGTGACCGTCATAACCGTCTCGCTATTCGTCGCCTGGGGGATTTTTCGCCTAGGGCAATATAAAGAACTCTCGTCAGATACGCTTCTCGGGATTCTTGCACACAGCAGCCTCGCATTTGGTCTGATTTTAATCAGCCTGCAAGATAATGTACAAATTGATTTAATGGGTTATCTATTTGGCGACATTCTAAGTATTAATGAAACCGATCTTTACCTTATAACGGGAGTAGGCCTGTTAATACTGCTGTTCTATCGTTTTCACTGGAAGGATCTGCTTAACTTGACGTTAAATCACGAACTAGCACAAGTGGAAGGCATTAACGTCAAAAGAATCCAACTGCAATATGTTTTATTATTGGCTTTGATGATTGCCCTCTCAATGAAGATTGTCGGTGTTTTGCTAGTGACCTCTCTACTCATCATCCCTGCCGCGGCCGCGCGTAGGTTGTCGAGTACGCCTGAAAAAATGCTCTTTATGAGCATCCTGATAGGTCTTATATCAGTATTACTAGGGTTAATGGCATCCTATTTCGCAGACCTACCAACCGGACCGGCGATTGTGATGGTTGCAACCCTGCTGTTCTTAGCTCTACTCACAAAAAAAGCACCTTAGAAGACACAAATCAAACCCCCAAAACATTTCACCGCGAAGCCGCGAAGACGCGAAGTTTTAAAAGACTTTATTCGCCTTTCTCCTGGCTCGAGACTTGTTCCCGCACTCCTGAGAGGGAATGCATATTTAGTTTTGATACAAAAAAATAACGCCTAGCGTAAGAAGAAGCTGTGGAAATTTATATGACTTTGAAGCTTAGATGGTGCTGATTTGAATTTGGGCATCTTCGTTAAGGTTTGAGGAGCGATATGCGTTACCACGCAGAGGTTGGCGAAAGAGAGATATAAAGTGACCAGGCCTGGTCACTTTTAAATATTGATGTGTTTAAACAGCACTTAAAGCTTCGTGTCTTAGTGCCTTCGTGGTGGGATATTTTTAAAGACTAAGCCAGCTCATCAATTATTTATACACGTACTAAAGTAACGAATTCAAAGGCATAAGCATGACGCTCGTCTACAGGGTGAGAAACTCGCTCAATTTCATTCCATTGGAATTCCGTCCAATCTGGAAACTGCGTGTCGCCCTTAAGATCAGCATCAATCATTGTTAAATACAACTTATCTGCTAAAGGCAACATCTGCTGATAAATCTGACCGCCACCCATAATAATGACTTCTTCAGCATCCTGAAGAGTTGCCAGCGCCATCTCAACCGACTGAAAGACTTGCACCCCTGAAATAGAGAGTTCGGCATTACGACTGATGACAAGATTAGGTCGCTTCGGTAATGGACGTGAACCAATCGATTCGAATGTCTTGCGCCCCATAATCACAGGCTTGCCCGAGGTATTGGCTTTAAAGAATTTCAAATCATCCGGTAAGTGCCAAGGCATATCGCTGTCTAAACCAATCACCCGGTTATTCGCCATGGCGGCAATCATGGCAATCTTCATACCGAGACCACCGCTTTAATGTGTGGATGAGATTCATAACCTTCAATCTCAAAGTCTTCGAACTTGTAATCAAAGATACTTTCAGGCGTGCGTTTAATCACTAACTTAGGCAGTGCAAACGGCTCTCTGACTCGTTGAGTCTCAGCCTGCTCAAGGGTATTGTTATACAGGTGCACATCACCACCGGTCCAGACAAAATCACCCACTTCAAAACCTGTTTGCTGGGCAACCATGTGCACCAGTAATGCATAAGAGGCGATATTGAAAGGTACACCAAGGAAGGTATCTGCGGAACGCTGGTAAAGCTGGCAGGAAAGCTTGCCATTGGCAACATAAAACTGGAAGAAGGCGTGACAAGTCGCCAAGGCCATACGCCCCTGCTCGACATTGGCTTGAGGGCTAATTGATTCGTCCGGCAAATCAGCAGGATTCCAAGCTGTAACCAACATGCGACGACTGTTGGGATTCTTTTTCAGCGTGTCGATTAACCCGGCAATCTGGTTAATGGTTTCACCATTCGGTTTTTCCCAAGCCACCCACTGCTTACCATACAATGGGCCTATCTCTCCCGATTCAGTCGCCCAGGAATCCCAAATACGTACACCATTGTCTTTCAGGTATTGAATATTAGTATCGCCCGTTAAAAACCACAACAGTTCATGAATAATCGAACGCAAATGCAACTTCTTAGTGGTGACAAGCGGAAAACCCTGTTGCAGATCAAAGCGCATCTGATGACCAAACACCGAACGCGTTCCTGTTCCCGTTCTATCGCCTTTATCGGTTCCGTCTTCGATAATATGATTAAGCAATTCTATATACTGTTGCACAAATAACATCCCTAAAATTTATTTGAAAGAAGTTTACCACACCCTAAAAAACACTTTCTAGAAACCCAGAAAATGAGTGATTTTTGACATTACAGAGCAAAAACCACCAGGCCTGGTGGTTTGATATTTGGGAGAGTTCTTTATTTTTTTGATTTGTAAAATAGACCGGTCATTAATAAACCCCCGACTATTACCATAGGTAAAGAAAGCAGCTGCCCCATCGTTAACCAATCCCACAGAAGATAACCGAGCTGTGCATCAGGCACTCTCCAGAACTCAATGATAAAACGGAAAGTTCCGTAACCGATTAAGAATAGTCCTGCGACACTGCCAGGCGCTCTAGGTTTACGGGCGTAGATGGCTAAAATAATAAAGAGGACAAGACCTTCTAACAAGGCTTCTAAAAGTTGCGTTGGGTATTTTTGTACGACGGCTTGCAGTGCTGGATCATACACCGCCATCCCTAAGGGTGAATCGGTGACCTTGCCCCACAACTCTCCATTGATAAAATTACCGATTCTGCCGGTTAATAACCCAATAGGAATCAATGGTGCGACAAAATCAGCGACTTGTAAAAGGCTTTGCTGAGTTTTGCGAGCAAAAATCACCATAGCAATGGTGACCCCAATCAAACCACCATGGAAAGACATTCCACCCTGCCAGACTTTGAAGACTAACAGAGGTTCAGCGAGATAGAGATTTAAGTCATAGAAAAGGATATAACCTAAACGCCCACCCAAAATAACCCCCATGGCAATATAGAAAAGTAGGTCACTGACCATTTCAGAATTCCACGGCGCTATTTTTTTGGCTCTTATACTGCCATAAAACCAGCCTAAACCAAATGCTAACAGGTACATTAAGCCGTACCAGTGAATCTGTAAAGGGCCAAGTGCTAAGGCCACTGGATCAATTGTTGGATATTCCCACATAGAATGTCTTCTTGAATTTAGATTAATGAAATGCTTTAACACTCGCTAAAATAGATAGAGAACACTGTCTACAGTACATCTCTATGAGATTAAGTGAGGTCTTATTGAAGCTTTATTAAAGCGATAAAAGTTGTGACTAATGATAGCAAAAAACCACCAGGCCTGGTGGTTCTATTATGGGATGGTTTAGAGACATTATTTAGAAGAATTAAGCAGGTTACTTGCTACGTTTGTAACCTGAAAAATTCACTCTGTTTGAAGCGATTTAAATCTTAAACTGATGAACCAACTTTTCTAACTTGTCCGCTAATCCTTGTAAATCATATCCGGCTTTTTCAGTATTTTCAGCGCCTAATGCTGTATCTTCGGTGACTGAATGGATTTGACTGATGTTTTGATTAATCTCTTGTGCCAGCGCACTTTGCGCATGAGCGGCACCCGACATTTGCTCACTCATCTTACTAATATCATCCATTAAGATAGTCACTGGCTCCAACGTTTTCTTGGTGGCACAAATTGCATCACTACTTGATTTTGTTGCCGCTTGACCATTTTCAACGACAGAAACGGTCGCCAAGGTCGCTTTACGAATTTTATCGATAATTTGACCTATTTGAACAGTGGATTGTTGAGTTCTCTGCGCCAAATTTCGCACTTCATCTGCAACAACCGCGAACCCACGACCATGTTCACCTGCACGAGCCGCTTCAATGGCCGCATTGAGTGACAATAAATTGGTTTGCTCGGCAATTTCCCGAATAACATTAACGACCATACCGATTGACTCACTGTCTTCACGCAACTGTTCTACCGAATCGCTCATCGCGACCATGCCTTCTGACAACTTTTGAATTTCATTGGCTGTACTATTAACTTTGTCACCACCCTCTCTGACTCGGTCTGCGGCTTGCTGAGTTGCACGTGACGTATTTTGAGAATGATCTTCAACACTTTTGGACTTACTGGTCATGTCAATCATTGATGTCGATAATAAACCCGTTGATGACAACTGACGCTGAGTTCCTTCTTTCGCTTGTTGAGTAATTCCCAGCAATTTATTGGAAGAAACCTCTAGTTGCTCAACCGTATGTGCAACCTCTGTGAGCATAATGTGTATCTTAATAACAAACTCATTGAAATACCCCGCAAGCGCTCCGATCTCGTCTTGACTCGTGACAGGTAAACGACGAGTTAAATCCCCCTCTCCCATAGAAATATCTTTCATGGCGCTCGCGATTTCTTGGACAGGCTTAACCACTGAATCCGTCACACGACGTGAGACCATCATGCCTACCAACTGTCCTGTAAACGATAAGGCCAATAGAATAATGATGTTATTTAAGCTACTACTTAGTAGATTTTCACTTTCATGCGTCATTTCAGATAGGGCTTTATCTGATGCATTCACTAATTGCTGCTGTAACTCGGTAAATATCGGTGCCACTTTCTCCTGCATCAACCAGGTATCCATACGCCATTTTTCACCTTGATGAATTCCCTTGAGAATCATATAGTGCTCGCGGTACTTTTCATAAAGTGCCTGTACCTTTTCGACGCCCTCTTCCTCTTCGAAAGTCAACTCTACAGTGCGTTGATTAGCGATTTTATCGTTCAATATTTCCATTAAATTTAGGTAGGATTCGGTATTCTCAGCCATTGAGTCAGTTCTAAAAGCAATATAACCACGTAAGTTACTAGTCACATTAAGCCAGGTTTTTTGCAGCTGTAAAACATTGGCCAATAACGCCTGCCTATCTTTAGAGAGATTCTCTATTTCAGAATTCACCATCATGCCAATGGTCTGTTTGATCTGTACCGCAAGATGCAGCATATTTTTATTTACATAGGCAAACGCTGGAAATTTATTCGCACGATCCGTTTGCAAGGCTTTAAGTTGCTCTACCAAAACTGGCAATTTTTGCAGCCCTTCTTCTAACTGCTGGTAATGCTTCACCTGCTCTTGGGTGATGCCATCTTCAGACTTTGCATTCTTTATCTTCTGCTGCACGGCTGCCATGTCAGTATCATAACGTTCTATTAACGTGGCATCCCCAGTCAGAATGTACATGCTAAGGGAGCTCATGCTTTTCTCTAATAGAAAAGTCATCTCCGTCGCCTCAATGGCAATCGGCTGTTTTTCATTAACAATGGTTGCCACATCAGAACGTACCAAAGCCAGGTTTACGGCGGCTTGAATGGTAATAATGGCTAACACAATCCAAATAACACCAAAACCAAAACGGATTTTTTGTTTGATGGTTAATTTGCTTAAAAACTTTTTCATAAGGATCAACTTGTTATATTTTTGACAGTTAAACACGATAAAGCAAGATAAGTGCCACTCAGTTGATTCGTTAAAGTCAACTTGTCCAACGGCTGATTTTCAAGGCACTTTATGGAGACGGAATAAAATTATTAATTAGACCTTAAGGAGATCCATTTCGATAAATTAAAATGCACAGGGGTGAAAAAATGCTTCAAGAATGCCCTGAAAAAGCTGACCAGGCCTGGTCAAAAATTTCCGTTAAGGTTTCCAGCACTTTTGTCATGCCGGCATCAATCCCGAGGTTGCTCTATAATCAGTAACCTTTTTGCCTTTAAACCTATTATCTAAGGTTTCTTAACCCTTATTTCGATCGACTTTAGCCTCAATGATTTTAACTAACTGCTCGACAATTTTTTCGGTCGCTTGAGTTTCGGCATTCGCCCGAATACTCTGGGACGCTAAGGCTCTTTTTTCTGAATCCTGACACCAAGTATTCAATAGTGCCGCCAAAGACTCTGGCGTTAAATCGGTCTGTTGCATAATCTCACCACCACCGATTCTCACTAAGGACATTGCATTGGCTGTTTGGTGGTCATCGACCGCATGAGGATAAGGCACCATAATCGCAGGGCGCGCCGAGGCCATTAATTCACTGACGGTCAAAGCGCCTGAACGGCACAATACCATATCGGCCGTGGCATAGGCTTTAAGCATATTATCGATAAAGGGAACCACATTGGCACGCATGCCCGTTGCCTGATAGGCTTCACTCGCTATCTTGAGCGTCTTACCGCCTGCTTGGTGAGTGATAATAGGCCGATCATTTTCGGCCATGAGTGCCAGGGCTTTTGGCAAGGTTTCATTTAACGCTAAAGCCCCTCGACTGCCGCCTAAGACTAATAAATGACAAGGCTGTGTGTTCTCGACTTCTGACAAGGATTCTAATCCGGCTCGAACAGGATTCCCCAAGGTTAGTACATTTTTACCTTTCAGTTTTTCTTGCGGAAAAGCGGTGATGACTAATTTAGCAAAGGGTGCTAACAGCTTATTGGTTAATCCTGGAATCGCATTTTGTTCATGTAAAACCAACGGTATACCGAGCGTTTTGGCGGCCAATCCACCTGGACCACAAACAAACCCTCCCATACCAAGTACTAAATCAGGTTGTTCTTGTTGCATTACCTGCCTGGCTTGCGACCAAGCCCGACTGACATTAAGAGGCGCTTTTAGCCAACCTGCCAAGCCATTTCCCCTTAACCCTTTAATCTTAATCGTGTGCAAGGTGATATTGGCTTTTTGAACCCACTCAGCCTCCATACCGCCCTGTGTACCAAGCCAAACAACCTCTATACCTTGTGCCTTTAAAGCTTCTGCCAGCGCAATGCCCGGAAAGACATGCCCTCCGGTGCCACCGGCCATAATCAGTACTTTACTCATTGAGGTCTATCCTTATTTTCGAAGCAGATGTGTTGATTTTTTGTGATTAAATATTGGTAATTGAATACGCTAACAACAGGTAATAAGCTTAAAACTTGCTACTCCCTGCTGTCATTTGAATTGGAATCGTTGCCATTATCTCTGACGGGCTTCTCTCTTGGGTGAAAACGGCTCTCATAATCCACTCGAAACACCACCGCTAAAGCGATACAGAGTAGCAAGACACTGCTACCTCCGTAGCTCATAAAAGGCAGAGTTAATCCTTTGGTCGGAAAAGCACCGAGATTCACTCCCATATTAATGCCCGCTTGGAGAATAATCCAAATGCCAATGCCATAAGCCACCATACCGCCAAAGAAGAGATTCACCTCTATGGCCTTACGGCCAATCCTAAACAGACGATGCAAAATCGCTAAATAGAGCAGGACTAAAAACACCACTCCGATAAAACCAAACTCTTCGCCATAGATTGAAAATAGGAAATCGGTGTGTGCATCGGGTAGATAGAGTAACTTTTGAATACTGCCACCGAGTCCTGTACCAAACAGTTCACCGCTACCGGATGCAATCAGTGCCTGCGTTAATTGGTAACCGGCACCAAATGGATCTTGCCAAGGATCGAGGAAACTAGTGACGCGTGCCATTCGATATTCAGAGGTCACCACCAAGACCACTAAGATAATCACGATTGGCAAGACCGTTAACACAAAGTAACGCCAAGGTGCGCCTGCTATTAATAGCATTCCGGTAATCATAATCGCAATAACAAACGTACTACCGTAATCAGGCTCTAACAATAATAAAATGGCCATTAGGCCAAACGGTAACGCCAAACGAATGACCGCTTCAAAACTCTCTTGTACGGCGACCGCGTGACGATCTAAATAACCCGCCATAAAGACAACAATCGCCAGTTTCATAAATTCTGAAGGCTGGAAGTTCATAATAACCAAAGGCAACCACCGTTGACTACCATTGATTTCTCGACCGAAGATAAGAACCGCAATGAGTAATAAGAGTGCAAATAGGAATATTTTAACGCGAGACTTCTCCCAAAAAGAGAGCGGGATTTGAAAAACAATATAGGCGACGGTAACACCAAGTCCCATCGAAAAAAGTTGGCGTAGAAAATAGTGATCGGGTGCGCCATAACGATGCTCACTAATGGCAACCGAACTAGACGCGACCATCATCAAACCAATGATCATCAGTGTGGCCACTAGACCCAGAAGCCAATAATCCATTGGCCACTCTTTACTGTTCGCACGCCACTCTTTTAGCATGAAGCAGCCATATTAAGATCTGCAGTAGAATCCTCGTAGTTTTCTCTGACCAACTGGCTATAGATATCACCACGCTGAGCGTAGTTAACAAACTGATCGAAACTGGCGCAAGCGGGGGAAAACAGAACACAATCCTCCGCGAAAGCTAAGGATTTTGCTAAATTGACCGCTTGCTCTAAATCAGCCACTCGCGTTAGCGGCAAACCCTCAAGAGAATGTTCAATTTTCGCCTGATCTCGACCAAATAGAATGGTATGACGACAAAATCCTTCGACCGCAGGTCGCAGGTCGATAAAGTTCGCATCCTTGCCCACACCGCCGGCAATCAAAATCAATTGACCTCGGGTTTGTCCACCGATACTTTCAATCGCCATTAGAGTTGCCCCAACATTAGTTCCTTTGGAATCATTAATCCACGCAACGCCTTCATAACAACCTACTAACTGGGTTCTGTGTGGCAATCCATCAAAGGTTTTGGCAATATGGATAAAGTCTTCCGCAGCCACATCAAAAGAGTGACATAACGCCATCATAGCCAAAACATTGAGCTGATGATGCCTCCCTTTTAATTTCATATCCGCCAGCGCGACGATTGGCGTTTTTCCATAACCCAACCAGACCTGGTCTCCTAAAGGTGAGTCCACATGAATCACACCATAATCTGTATCGGACTTGATAAAACCTTCACTGATACTGAAATGACTGATTAAGGCATGGTGAATCAGACCTAAATCGCTGAAACCTTCGGGTAATACTGCACGTTCGGAGTTTGCAAAGACTTGGGTTTTGGCTTGAATATAACCTTCCAAATCAGTATATCGATCCATATGGTCTTCTGAAATATTTAGAATCGTTGCCGCAACGGTATTTAAGGAATAGGTGGTTTCTAACTGAAAGCTCGATAATTCAAGAACATAAACATCGTATTCATTTTCATCCATCAATAAATCTAATACTGGCTCGCCAATATTCCCACCCACTCCTACTTGATAACCGGCTGATTGCAGCGCCAGTCCCGTCATCGTGGTCACGGTACTTTTTCCATTTGAACCGGTAATAGAAATTATCGGAACTCCGACCGCACGGGCAAACAACTCAATATCACCAATGACTTGTTTACCGAGCTTTTGAAGTGCCACAACCCAAGGTTCTAGTTTCGAGATTCCTGGACTCAATACAATGGTGTCAAATTGAGCGTACCAAGACGTTGGAATCGAGCCCAAAGCAAATTTAACATCCGGAAAACTCGTTTTTAATAGTTCAGTATCCAAACTTTCACGTGTATCAAATGCCAGGAAAACCTCACTCTGCGCTTCAAAATAGCGCAACACCGACTGTCCTGTAATTCCTAAACCCGCGACTAAATACATTTGTTTGAATCCTTAAATTGTTCAATAACGATTTGGGCGAACTGTTATAAACAGCTGTCTAACTCGTTCCGAGATCTTATCGAAGCTTTAAACTTGCTAAACCAATCAATACTAAAATAATGGTGATGACCCAAAAGCGCACAATGACTTGTGATTCGTGCCAGCCTTTTTGCTCATAATGATGATGTAACGGAGCCATTAGGAAAATACGTTTCCTTCTGAGCTTATAAGAACCCACCTGCAAAATCACAGATGCGGTTTCAGCGACAAAAATGCCGCCCATAATAAACAGCACCAACTCTTGTTTAACGGCAATCGCCATTCCGCCTAAGGTTGCGCCAATAGCCAATGAACCGACATCGCCCATAAAGACTTCTGCCGGGTGGGCATTGAACCATAAAAATCCAAGCCCCGCGCCCACTAGAGCCCCGGCGAGAATGGTTAACTCTCCTACGCCTGGAATATAAGGGATATTCAGATAACTCGCAAAATAGACATGCCCTGAAAGATAGGCAAATACCCCTAAGGCACCGGAAATCATCACGGTCGGCATAATGGCCAAGCCATCTAAACCGTCGGTTAAATTGACTGCATTAGAGGTTCCGACTATCACCAGATAACTTAATAGGATGGTCCAGGCACCTAGGTGAATGACTGTGTCTTTCATATAGGGAATTAACAGGTCTGTTTCGGCCGGAACGGTTGCCAAACGGAACATCGCATAGGCTGTGGCGAAACCGATAATCGACTGCCATAAAAATTTGGTCCGTGAGCGCATCCCTTCAGGGTCTTTATAAACAACTTTCAGATAATCATCGATAAAACCGATGACGCCAAAGCCCAACATGGAAAGCGTAATAATTAATAGATAGTGATTGGTCAAATCCCCCCACAATACGACGGCCATCGCTACTGAAAACAGAATCATGGTGCCGCCCATGGTCGGTGTTCCCGCTTTAACGAGATGTGTTTGTGGGCCATCTTGACGAATCGACTGTCCGACTTTCAGGCGCGTTAACCAACGAATCATGGCTGGGCCGACCATAAAGGAAATAATCAAAGCTGTTAACACACTCATAATGGCGCGCATCGTAATATAATTAAACACACCAAAACCTGAAATGTATTGTTGTAGATACTCAGTTAGATAGATCAACATCGCTTTAATCCTTTATGACAGCGTCGGTTGGTTTGCTTACAAACCTTATAATTATGTTTTTTATGAGTCTTTTTTTGCACTTATTTACTTAGCAAAGAGTTCAATTACAGCATGGGTCACTCGTTCCATCTGTGCACTTCGAGAGCCTTTTACCAAGACATTTGCAAGCTGATTGTCTTGTGTTTGTTGAAGTAAAATTTTAGTTAATGCAGCCGTGAGTCTTTTATGGCTTTCAAAGTAGCTGGCCTGTTCACCAAACTCAGAGGCCATCTGCTGAGTTGCCTGGCCGTAAGTCAGTAAGAAATCCACGCCTTTTTGTTTGGCATATAAAGCAATCTCTTGATGTGCAGCTAAAGCCGTGTCACCGAGTTCGGCCATAGCACCTAAACATAAAATGGCCTGGCCTGGCAGACTGGTTAGAGCATCAATACCGGCTTTTACAGAAGCAGGATTGGCATTATAGCTGTCATCAATCAACCAACCTGTCTTAATAGCTTGTTTTTGTAATCTTCCTGGCACTCCGCTAAAACTCACCAGGCCTGGTTGAATTTGTGACCAACCCAAGCCGGCTGACAAAGCCACGGCTACGCAAGCCGCCGCATTGAGGGCATTATGTTGACCTAAAACCGGCATTTCAACCGTTTTTTGCACTACCTTATGAGTTGGGTCCAACTGTTCTGAGATATGCAAATCAAAGCAGATTCCAGACTCCGTTACTTTAAAATGACTTATCCGTACATCCACAGCATGAGTTGATTCTTGATCCGCACCGAAATTCACTACTTTCTTTACGCCTAAGTTAGCGCAAATGACTAACCAATCGGTATATCCTGGGGAATCACAATTCACCACAGCCACACCTTGATTCGTTACCTCAAAAGGGTCTCTGCGTTGATTCAAACCTTGAAAGATTTCGCCTTTGGTCTCTATCACGCCTTGTAAACTGCCAAAGCCCTCCAAATGCGCACCTGATGCATTGTTGATAAGGGCAATATCAGGCAGTGCCAAATGCGTTAGATATGCAATCTCCTGAGGATGATTAGCCCCCATTTCAATAATCGCGAATTCATGCTCAGGGCGGAGGTTTAATAAGGTTCTCGGCAAGCCAAAATCATTATTCAAATTACCCTCGGTCGCCAAGGTCTTGCCGACCTGTTGAAAAATTTCTAACAACAATGTTTTGGTGGTGGTCTTGCCATTACTGCCGGTGACAGCAATCAATTTTTTCACTGGCATTTGTAGACGATGCCATTTAGCAAACAAACCGAATGCAATTCGTGTGTCGTCGACCAATACACCAGGCACTAACAAATCGTCAACGAACTCTATTTCAGAGAGTAGAATTGCAACCGCACCCTGTTGAATGGCTTGTTTGATGAATTTATGACCATCAAAATTGTCGCCTTTAATGGCTATATACAAAGCACCGGCCTTAAGGGTACGACTGTCGGTACTGATGCTCGTGAAATAAGACTGCTGTTCAGCATCTAAAGCACCGATCAATTCACCATCAACACTCTGACATAAATCAGCCAGTGTCCAACTAAAAGAAGCCCCATTATCTGTCGGTGTTAACGCCTCAGGCTTGCTCTGCATCTGTCTATCTCCTTCAACCGACTCGAGTGAATTGCCCTGGGGTGAATTCATTTGGTTTTGTAATCGGGTCACTAACTCCTCCGCAGAGAGTGTTTGGTTATTCTTTTGTTTATTGACCATTCGGTAATTTCTCCTGAGTAAAGCTCACCCAATCTAGTACAACCTGCTCATCACTAAAAGGTGTTTTCACACCCTGACTGTCTTGATAAAGTTCATGTCCTTTTCCGGCAATAAGAACAATATCTTCCGGCTTGGCAGCTACTAATACTTCCTCAATCGCTCTTTTACGATCGGCTTGCTCTAAGACCGATTGGGGTTGCTTAAAACCAGTGAAGATTTGCCCTCTAATCAGCTGAGGGTTTTCAAAGCGAGGATTATCATCGGTCACCATAACTTTATCTGCAATGCTTTCTGCAACGCGGGCCATTAAAGGTCTTTTACCCTGGTCTCTATCTCCACCACAACCAAAGATAACCCACAACTGACCAGGCCTGGTCGTTTGCTTATGCATATCATCAATTAGATGCTGTTTGACAGCAATAAGTACTTGTTCAAGCGCATCCGGAGTATGTGCAAAATCGACAATCACGTTCGGAGTCAAACTGACTTGCTGCATTCTACCTTCGACAGATTGTAGATTTCCTAACAACTCTTTAATTGTTTGTAGATCGGTAGTAAGGCGTTCACTGGACAATATAATCGAGCAAGCACAGAGTACATTTTCGGCATTAAAAGCACCTAAAAGAGGAACTTTGACAATACATAGCTCGCCTTGATACCTTAAGCTTAAAGTCATTCCATTGGGTCCTAACAGCAACTGAGTGCACTGTAATTCTGCAGGACTCATAACTTGATTCAGATCATTCGCTATTTGCTCAAGCGAAGTGCCTCTAGCATAGCCAAAAAGTCCACTCAATTGCGCTGATTTTGCCAAGCTCTGTCCGACGGCATCATTAAGATTGAGCACTTGATGTTTCGAGTGATAATCTGTAAATAATTTTTGTTTGGCCGCTTGATAATGCTCGACCGTGCCATGAAAGTCCATGTGATCGCGACTGATTTGTGTCAAAGCCACGGTTTCAAACACAACCTTATTAATGCGCCCTAACTCTAAGGCATGCGATGAGACTTCCATCAATACCCATTGGACACCTAACTCAATAAATTCTGCTAACAGTCGATGTACGCTGACCACATCAGGAGTGGTATTCAGGCTCGTTTTCAAGGCACCAAACAGCCCATTGCCCAAGGTTCCGATCAATGCCACTTTTTGGTTAAGCCCAGTTAATAACTGCGCCGTATAGAATGCGGTGGAGGTTTTTCCGTTGGTGCCGGTAATACCCACAACCTTGATACGTTCACTTGGCTGGTCATAAAACCAGTGTCCTAAGTCAGCGAGTTTGTCAGTTAGAGTATCCACCACTAAAACAGCGCATAATGGGATTGCAACCGCATTATGTCTGTTAATAAGATCTTGCTCTGATTGATCAAGAGCTCTATCAGAGATGACCAGGCCTGGTTGTTTTGTCAGCAGCGTCTGTAAATAATCCAAACCATGCTGTCTCCCTCCCTGCAAAGCAATAAACCCATCACCTTGAGAGAGTTGGCGTGAATCCAAAGTGAGCTGATTTACTAGCTCAACGCTGTCACTCTGTTGCATCTCTGCCAGCTGCCGTGGCTGTAAAAAAGCGACTATTTGGGCGACGGTTTTCATTTCGACCAACTCTGGCCATTGCCGTCGACTATCTTATCCGGTGCGATATTTCTTAATCGTAGGGCTTCCTGCATCACTTCTTTAAAGATGGGTGCCGCCACTAATCCACCATAGTAGACACCACGACTGGGTTCATTTACCGAGACGACCATAATAAACTGTGGATCTGAGACAGGTACTATTCCAGCAAACAAAGCCATATATGAGTTTTCTGCGTAACCGCCGCTTTTAGTTTTATGAACCGTACCGGTTTTGCCAGCAACGCGGTAACCAGGTATCTCTGCTTTGGGTGCAGTTCCCTGGCTTGATACAGCCGACTCCATCATTTTAAGTACTTCAGTAGCGATTTTCGGTTTTACTAACTGCTCACCCACAGGCGCTTGTGCCAATTTAATAACACTAAGAGGCAGTAGTTTGCCTTGATTGGTAAACAGTAGATAGGAGTGTGCTAAGTTCAGCAGATTGATATTAAAACTGTAACCATAAGAACTCGAGGCCTGATCTAGATCGTGCCAAGCTGCTGCAGGCTTTAAGTAACCCATAGATTCACCGGGTAAAAACAAACCACTGTCTCGTCCAAAACCGAGTTGCGACATAAAATCATGTTGCTGCTCAGGGCTTAACTTCAAAGCAACTTTAGACACGCCGACATTACTGGATTTTTGAATAATTCCCATTGGGGTGAGTATGCCGTGGTTAGATGTATCACTAATACGTTCGCCCTGCACATGAATGGAGCCCGGAGAGGTGTCTATATTAGTGTCTAAATCAATTAATCCCAAGTCTAATGCCTTAGCAATAACAAAAGGTTTTACGGTCGACCCTGGTTCTAATAAGTCCGTCACGACACGGTTACGAATCGCAATACCGCTACGTTGTCTTGAGTCGTTCGGGTTATAGCCGGGCAAACTAACCATTGAAAGAACCTCGCCGGTTTTGGCATCCAGAATTACAGAACTGGCTGAAGTGGCTTGATGTTTCATCATGGCTTCTTTTAAAGCACGATAAGCGAAGTATTGGATATTTTGATCAATGCTTAAGGTAATTGATTTACCGGGTTTGGAGGCCACAACGTCTTTGATAAAATCAACGACATGGCCAGCTCGATCCTTTACCACCTGTTTTTTACCAGGCGTCCCACGCAACCAATCGTTGTAAGCTAGTTCAACACCTTCCAACCCTTGATCATCAATATTCGTAAAACCGACTAAATGAGCGTTACTCTCACCCGATGGATAATAACGCTTGTACTCGCCTTGAGTATAGACGCCTGTCAGATTCATGGCCTCTATTTTTTCAGCAATATCAGGTACCATTGAGCGCTCTAGGTACATAAAACGGCGGTTCGGCCTGGCACGAATCTTATGCGCCAAGTCACGCGTTGTCATATTTAAGACCTGCGCTAAACGCGCATAACTGTAACGGTAGCGGTCAATTAAGTGTTTATCAACCCAGACCGATGGCAATAGTTTATTCACATGAATGACTCGCCCGTCATTCTCAAAATCAATATCCACATATTTGGTATAAGTTCCGGGCAGCTCTAATGCAGCAACTTTATCAATAATGCTTTTATCTGAGACCTGTTGAATAAAACTCAACCGCTTATGTTTATTGGAACTTATATATTGATTAAGTTGGCCGTCCGTTAAATTCAGTAACGATAAGAATTGACGATATTTTTGTTCATAGCCAGTCATCTGTTGAGGGTCTACCCAAACGGCGGCCATCGGAGTGCTTAAGGCCATTAACTCACCATTGCGATCAAAGATACTCCCGCGAGAGGCTGGGATTTCAATGGTTCTGATTTGGCGTTTATCACCTTCTGATTGTAAAAAATCCGTCGTAATCACCTGAACATAAAACGCGCGCCCAATAATACCCATAAAGCCGAGTACAATCAGAAAGAAAACAACACTGTCTCTTCTAATGATTTTTGGACTACTCATGACCAATCCCCAAGGAGTCGGGCTCTTCCTTATAGAGATAAAGAGTTTGAAAGTTAGACTTATCGGAGGTCATATTGAGTTGCGTTCGAGCAAGCTGTTCTACTCTGGCCGGGGCAGTAAGGTATTTTTTCTCCAGCTGTAAACGCCCCCACTCTTCATGAGCCGTCAAGGCCTCTTTTAAAGAGTTGTAATACTGCGTTTCTAAATGTCGAACCTCATGCTGCACACGCACCACTCCAACCAGGCTTGACAACACAAGCATGATGAGAATAAACAGAAAAAGCCCACGCCACTTAAACGCATTCAAGTGGGTGGGCCTAGGGAATCTACTTAACATTTAAAATAACACTCAAGATAACCTGGAGAAGCTAAAAACAAGGGGTAACATCTCCAGAGAGAGGATTGCTCTTGGGTCAAAGCTTGGCAAACAATCACCAATCCTTACCCACAAGATTAATCCGCTTGACGGCGTAAGAAGGCTGGAATATCTAAATAACTAGAATTAGACATACTACCGACTGAACCACCGTTGACGACCATCTTAGGTCGAACCACTTCTGGCTCAGAGGGAATCAACTCCTCCTGCTCCATCTCAGCGAGGGGTTCAGATTTTGCAACCGGTGCTGCTTGAAGTTTTGGCTGGGGATTAGCTTCCGCAGCGACCGTCTGTTCAGTTTTATTGGCTTGTACCGCTTGTAAATTTGGTTTAACCAACTCAGGTTTTCCCGAAGCTATTTCTGACAACCCCGTGGCAACCACAGTGACACGAATTTCATCGGTCATGCTTTCATCAACAGATGTTCCGATAATGACACGAGCATCTGCCGCTGCGACTTCATCGATAACGTCACCGACTTCGTTAAACTCACCTAATGTAAAATCTAAACCGCTGGTAATATTAACCAATAAACCACGTGCACCCGATACACAAATATCTTCTAGAAGAGGATTGGCAATTGCTTTCTGAGCCGCTTTAATCGCACGATCTTCACCAGTTGCATGACCCACGCCCATCATTGCCATACCACGCTCACCCATGACAGTACGCAGATCTTCAAAATCAACGTTGATCATTCCTGGACGAGTCACTAATTCAGAAATCCCCTGAACCGCACCGTGCAACACTTCATTGGCATAATCAAATGCTTTAGCAAGAACGAAATCACGCCCTAATACTTTTAATAATTTGTCATTTGGTACTGTGATTAGAGAATCTACGTGCTCTGCTAGCTCTTCAATCCCTGCATCAGCCGTTTTGTTACGACGCTCAAAACTAAAGGGCTTACTCACAACACCCACCGTTAAGATACCCATTTCACGAGCCGCTTGCGCAACCACTGGCGCAGAACCAGTACCTGTACCACCGCCCATACCGGCTGTGATAAAGACCATGTCGGTCCCTTTCAACTGTTCTTTTATTTTTTCGATATCATCTTTAGCGGCTTGGCGACCACGCTCTGGATCGGCCCCCGCACCTAAACCACCCGCCCCAATCTGAATGCAAGTCGCAACAGATGAGTTAGCCAGCGCTTGAGCATCGGTATTTGCACAGATAAATTCAACGCCCTTCACATCAGAGCCGACCATATAATCAACCGCGTTACCACCACCACCGCCTAAACCGATGACTTTAATAACTGGCATTCCAGGCACCCGTAAAGGTGTAGTTTCTTTTCCAACAAATTTCATGACGACGATTCCCCTTAATCAGCATGATAAAACAACATAAGTCTTTTAAACGCATTAAAGTCAAAGACTTAAAACTTCTAAATTTTTTCGGCAATTCTCAGAACCGCACTACGCGATCTTGGATTCACTTGACACTCTTCTTTACTCGGAAAAATAGGCTTCCCTACCCTTCTTAATATCGGCTCCACCACTTCAATCAAAATAGGGGAATCCGGAAACAAATCTTTTATTTTGGATTGGTCACGAATAAAGACTTTTGCAATTCTGTCTTCTAATGAGTGAAAGCTAATCACCGATAAACGACCATCAGGTGCTAACACTTCCATTGAAGCTTCTAATACATTCTTTAAAACATCCAACTCGCGGTTGACGGCAATTCTGATTGCCTGAAAAGTGCGGGTCGCTGGGTGTTTATTTTTATCTACTTTTGGTGAGGTTTTCTTAACCAACTCTGCCAGGTCCAAAGTGGTGTTTAAAGTGCCTTTTGCACACTCTTCTTTTATCACTCTGGCAATTCGCCCTGAGAAACGTTCTTCACCATAATTTTGTAACACTAATTTAAGCGTCTTTTCATCGACCTGCTCTAACCACTCTTTAGCACTCAAACCGGCTTCTGGATTCATGCGCATATCCAAAGGACCTTCACGCATAAAACTAAAACCACGCTCTGCATCATCTAATTGTGGCGATGAAACCCCTAAATCAAGTAGTAGACCATCAATCTTGCCGACTGATCCACGCGCTTCACAGTAAGCCGTAATGTTTTCAAAGCTACCGTATTGAATTTCAAAACGAGGATCCTTGATCTGCTCATTTGCATAAGCAATCGCTTCAGGATCCTGATCAATCGCCAATAGATGACCATTTGGTCCTAATCGCTCCAGAATCGCGCGACTGTGACCTCCACGACCAAAAGTACCATCAATATAAAAACCATCAGGCTTGATATTCAAACCATCTAACGACTCTTTCAGCAAAACTGAGGAATGATTAAATTCTGATTCCGACATTAATCTTTACTCTTCTTTTTATAAACTTAAACTGGCTAATGACGTAGAAATTTCACTTGTCATTGCGGCATCTAACATCTCAGGACGACTCGCATCCCAAGCTTCTTGCGACCAAAGCTCAAACTTATTACCTTGGCCCAATAAAATTGCGGGCTTATCTATATTGGCGTGTTCTCTAAGCAGGCTTGGTAGTAGAATACGACCCTGAGAATCAATCTCCATCTCAGTTGCGTGCCCTAACAATAGACGCTGGTATAAACGTGCTTGTGGATCAACATTTGGTAAGGCCATTAACTTACGCTCAATGACTTCCCACTCATCCAAGGTATAAATCAATAAACAAGGACTGTGCAAATCAATAGTGGCGACCAGTTGATTATCACTGGCGTCAGAAATCGCTTCGCGATATTTTTTAGGCACGGCCATGCGTCCCTTAATATCGATATTGACCGAATTGATTCCTCTAAAAAAAAGCATAATGTTTTTCCACTTTTCGCCACTTTTTACCACTTGCCGCCACTATATGACCAATAGACCCCACTGTCAACCTTGGAAATCTAGATTTTCCATTACAAGACAACAACTTAGAGTTGTTTTGACCGTTACAGACAAACAACCATATAAACTTTAAATATATATAAATCAACAAGATAAAGCGTAAATAGAGATTACTTATTAACTAAGTTCATCAAGATACTGTCTTATATTCAGTAAAATTACATATAAGAATTACCTAATATAAAATACAGCATAGTGTTATTAATATTATTACAGACACATTATATTGAGGGTACAAGCACGCTGAAAAACTTTTTTTTCACAAAGTGGGGATTTTTTTCATTTTTTCGATAAAAACGAAAATAAGGTGGGGATTTTTACCCAAAAGTAAAAAATAGGGGTTTACTCGTCTGCAACAGCGAATAGAGTTCGCTGAGGAAACAGTAAGATTTTCTAGGGGATTTGTAACTGAAATTGATTGATTTTTTCAATCAAAAAGGAAAAAGGAAAAGTGGGTCTATAAGCCGGGTTCTGTACTCTTACGAGCGACAACCATTCATCTGGACTGACATCACTGCCAGCCTCAAGCAACCTACCCGGAAACTCCTGCGAGCAGCAGGTTGTGACTAAGACAAGCTTAGCCACGGCGTTTCCCTATTTGGTCTTGCACCGGATTGGGTTTTCACTGCCACTTCTGTTACCAGAAGCGCGGTGCGCTCTTACCGCACCATTTCAACCTTACCTGTTCTCGCAAGCGAGTCATCGGCGGTGTATTTTCTGCTGCACTGTCCGTCGGTTCTCACCGCCCAGCCGTTAGCTGGAATCCTACTCTATGGTGCCCGGACTTTCCTCCGAGGTGTAAACACCCCCGCGGTTGTCCAACCCACTTTAGGGTGCGTATATTACTCGAAACTTATCTAAAAGGCCATTACCTTGTATGTTTTAAGAACTTTTTCACCACGAAGGCACGAAGACACGAAGTTTTAAACGCCAGTCAAACCGATCCGTCTTTGCGTGCAAAGCGACATAATCCAAGAGCGTCTAAGGTTAGAGTACTTCGCCGTAAGTCATGCATTGCCACATCATTACGCTCCTCACAATGACATTCGTTTGAGTCTTTTCTTCGTGACTCTGTGTCTTCGTGGTGAGTTGGTTTGAGTTTGACCAGGCCTGGTTAAACACAGCAGGCAATTATAATTAAAGCTTCAACATCCCTTAACTTTCGTGCCTTCGTGGTCACTCTTTTAACCACAAACACCGTAACAACTAATAACGTTCGCTCAACTCTTTCACTAGTTTGATTCGATAATAATAAGGCACTTTTTGATTGATCATAAATGCAAATGGATACCACTCTTTGTCGGCATGAATATAACCTGCCAAGGTACTCACGCCAAACAATGTGCCTGATTTAGCAAACACATTTTGTTCAATCTCAGGCAAGAGAGCTCGCCAGGGCTTGAAGGCATTTAAAACGTCTATCAGTTGCCTTGGCGATAGACGGTTCTTTCTCGAAAGCCCGGCACCATCTTCAATATGAAAATCACTCCAGCCGAAAACAGTCTTTAAGCTCTGCTGATACATTTGGGCGACTGAATATTCATTGGCAGGGCCAGCAATCAGTTCGGCACTTAAATTCAATGCCAGTTGATTCGCCACAAAGTTGGTGGAATACAACATCATAGGACGCACGATATCTTCTAAAGTCCGGCTGTTTTCATGCAAATACAACAACCTAGAAGGTGAACTCAACTGGCTTTGGGACTGCATTGCTAAACGCATCCTTTCAGATTGAGCTTGCCAACTAATTTGGGAACCAACAGCAATCCCTTCATTATGCAGAAAGGCACTCAGTAGCTCTGCAAAATACCTTTGCCCCAACGGTTCACTTTTGCCCAAATTAACCCGTTTAATGAGTCCATCAGGGGCTGTCTTAAAGTGACTAATCCGCTGTGCGATTTCCAAGGCCGTTGGTATTATCGGCGTTTGAGGCTCTGCGGACTCAAATCCTGAGGACGTTTTACGAATATAAACCGTATTAAAATTGGCGGCTAAAGCGGAAGGAATCGCATCATAGGGATTATCACTATCGCTAGCGCCCGGCATATGGAGATTGGTCGCAAAATAGGAGGTATCCAGTTGAATGCCCGATAATGCGTGGATACCTCTTTCTTTTAGGCGTTTAGCAACCTCTTTCGCAATCAAAACTAACTCTTCAGAGACTAAAAAAGGATCGCCATAGCCTTTTACAAGCAAGATGGGAGCAATAGATTCATTTGTCTCACTGCCCGAGGAAGCCTTACCTTTTACCAGCGAGAAGGCCGTTTTAAAGCGGTAATCTGCGCCCCAATGGCGTAACGCCAATAGAGCGGTCAAGAGCTTGGTGGTGGAAGCAGGAATAAAATTGTGTTGCGCCGATTTAGACTGCAAGACAGCAGCTTGCTCATTAAGCAGTAAAATCCCTGCCTGATCCAACTGATTAAAATAACTCAGCTGAGGGCCAACCATGGAGGCCGAAACTGGTTGCTCTGCTTCTGCTTGAATAGGCAAAGCAAGACAAAACGTCAAGAGCGCTGCCACTATCCCATTACGTAGCTTATAACTCACCACACTACTAACACCTTCGAAAATCTCACTATATCAATCCCTTATCAAATCTATTCTCTCGATTCAGTCAGATTGTAATTACCTGAATGAAAACACGACCACGCTTAATCACCAATACCTCTTATTATAGAAAGCAATTTAAACACTCACAATAGACAATTACTTTAAGATAGTCACTATTCAAATTAATATTACATGATTCAAACTATGTCAGAGACCAACACACCTTCATCTCATGCGATTGCCAGCCTTGCTATAAGCCATTTAACGGAACCTAAAGCAGCCCAGCTTTTAAGCGAGCGATTCAAATTACCCATCGATTTGCACCACTCTGCCGAAATGACCTTAGGCTGGCTTTTAGTTAAAAAAGACCCTATTCCCAAACTGGCTCTGTTTCATAAGGAGAGTGGCCCGGTGTTTATTGATTTTGTCTCGGGTAAAAAAGCCCATCGCCGCCATTTTGGTGGCGGTAAAGGTCAACCTTTGGTGCGCGCCATGGGAAAACTTAAGGAAGGAGTTCCGACTATTTTGGATGCAACGGCTGGCATGGGAGGCGATAGCTTTGTTATCGCCTCCCAGGGCTTTAAGGTACTTATGGTTGAACGCTCTGTTGCGGTCGCGGCACTGTTAGAAGATGGTTTAAAACGCGCTTTAGACAGCTTACAAGGTTTATCAAATGAAGCCTCAGATCCAGAGCTGCTTTCCATCATAATGAATATGAGTTTAGTACAAGCCGATTCTACAGATTATCTTTTGTCTCAAAAACCCGTGGTGGATGTGATCTATATGGATCCGATGTATCCGGAGAAGAAAAAGAGTGCCGCGACTAAAAAAGAGATGAAAGCCTTACAAAACTTGGTCGGCCCTGATAGAGACAGTGAAAACTTACTGCAAGCCGCGTTGCAAACGGCTTCTTATCGTGTCGTGGTTAAGCGCCCTAAAAACGCGCCTATTATTCAACTTAAAAACCCACTTTTAAAACCTTCAGCAGAGATTTCTAGCCCCAATACTCGCTATGACATCTACTCCATTAAAGCACTAAAAGCTGCGGGTTTGCTTTGAGAGCTTACTCCTTCTTTAATTCCAGCACTCGGTTATAGATAGGCTTTTTCTTAATGCCTGCATAGTCCGCCACAATTGCAGAGATCTGTTTGACAGGTAGATTCTGTTTCAATAGCGTCAGAATCAACTCGTCCATTGTTGACAATTCAACGGCCTCTTTCTCATCTGCGCCACCCACCATAAAGACGAATTCACCGCGAACCTTATCCGAGTTTGCCGTGAAATACTCAACGACCTCGGCAATCGTACCAGAGACAAATTGCTCAAACTTTTTAGTCAACTCTCTCGCCACCACCATCTCACGCTCAGGACCAAAAGCGGTCTGAAAATCCGCTAGACTGGCAATGACTCTATGCGGTGATTCATAAAAAACTAAAGTGCGCACATCTTCAACCAGCGACGCCAATACCGCCAACCGTTTATTAGATTTTGCCGGTAAAAAGCCTTCATAACTAAAGCGAGCTGTCGGTAAACCCGCGGCACATAAAGCGGTAATTACCGCACTTGGACCAGGAATCGGCACCACATCAACCCCAGTTTCTCGCAATAACTTCACCAAGTAGTATCCAGGATCATTAATTAAAGGCGTGCCCGCATCTGAAACCAATGCGCCGTTTTCTCCATTGCGCAGTTTTTCCAACAACTGCTCACTGCGACTTTTCTCATTATGTTCGTGCAAACTGATGAGCGTTTTATTAATACCCAAGTTCTGCAACAGCGGTCGAGTGTGGCGCGTATCTTCTGCGGCGACCCAATCAACAGACTCTAATATTTCGGCCGCTCTACGGGTTATATCCTTTAAGTTTCCAATCGGCGTTGCCACGATATACAAAGTGCCAGTAACCCCGGAAATTGGAGTGGTGGAGTGCGTCATAAAATGCCTTTTGGGAAAAAAATAAAATAAAAACAGGGATCTTGCAAACCGTTAGCTAGGGTTGCTATATAATCCAACTACATTAATTACGCTTATTCTATCTAAAATGAAAAAAACTATTCCTTTTTATCTGATCCACAGTCTTCTTTTCGCCAGTTTTATTGGTCTATCTGCCTGTACAAACCCGCCGAGTAAAAAAGCACCTGATCTTAAAGTCACGGCACAAGTCATCAAAACGGATATCAAAGAAAGCTTGCCCGCAGAAGAGTTGCAATCTTTCAGCCAGGACGAACTACGACTTCAGATTAGGCTTACTGCAGAGATGCAAGATTGGACGACTTACATTCAACTCAGCGATCATCTTTGGCATCAGAGTGATGAAGAGACCCAAGCTCAGATTGAGCAAGCCGTTTGGGATCGACTTAAATATGTGGATACAGCTACGATTGACTCTTTTAGTCAGCACAATGATTCAGGCGTCCAGGCTTGGGCTTTATTGCTGTCTATTTTAAATGGCCCTGCTCAGCAACTTGAAGAGTCACTGCAAACTCTTTCAGCCCGTCGTACTGCAAGCAACGATAACATCGCTATCTATCAGAACCATTTACTACCAGAATTACAACAGAAATTATCCGGTCTAGAAGCCGTTAAACAAATCGCTGTATTATTGCCCTTCCAAGGTAAATACGAACAGGTCAGCAAACAAATTCAAACAGGTATGCTGAAAGCTTTTTTGGCATCAGACCAATCGACCACGCTTAAATTTTATGACAGCTTTCAACTCGACCAGGTCGAGACTGTTTATCAACTCGCCAAACAGGAAGGCGCGGACTTTGTGATTGGCCCTTTGCGTAAAGAAGCACTTGAACAACTCGCTCATGTAAAAGATCCAAACATCCTCGCACTCAATAAAATTGAAGCGACGGCATTTTACCAGTTCAGCTTTAAATCGGCGGATGAAGTCTCGCAAATGGTTGCGTTATTCAACCAGAAAAACTATCGTCATATTGGCATAATGACCAACGATGGACGCACGGAATTATCCAAAGCACACGCCCTACAGCAGGCCTGGCAAAAAAACCCACTACGGTCAGCGACCTTAAGCATCTATCCTGATGAAAACCCAAAATTGCGAGATGCTTTGGAGACATTGATTAATGAAAAAACCAGCCACAAACGCTATAACACTCTACGCTGGGCGCTAGGTCGATCACTTTCATTCTTTCCGAGAATGCGTCAAGATTTTGATGCCATTGTCATCCTCGATGACCGCAGTCGGATTGCCGTATTTAAACCGCAATTCGAGTTCTTTGAACTTAAGGTTCCAGTGTATGGTTCAAGCCAGCTTTCGCCAGAAAACCTCCAAGAAAACCGCCCTTATGTCGATTTAAAAGGCGTCAAGTTTTTAACGTATCCGGCGGCACTTTATCCAGATGAACTCAATACTCCGTTTGAGGCGTATGGGTGGGATAGTTTTCAACTGGTTTCACAAATGAACAAGATGCGGGTTGGCGCGATTCTAGACAACGGAAAAACCGGCTTATTGTCACTGCATAAACGTGAATTTTTACAGAAACAGGTCTGGGCGCAATACAATAAAGACGGTCTAATCGAACCTATGCCACCAGTCGTTCCAACTGAACTTCTTCTAAACCAGAAATAAATTCTCCATAAAATCATTAAATGGGAGTTACTCGCTCATGTTTGAGAAATGGTTAAAACGTAAACCTCTCACACAAGGCCAGCAGAAAGAGCGACAGGCTCGAGTCTGGTTAGAGCAACATAATATTGAAATCATCGCCCTAAACTTTCATTGTCGAGGTGGTGAAATTGATTTGATTGGCTTATCCGAGCACACCAAACCTATCAGCCCGAACCATTCAGAAAAACAACCCCGCCTTATCTTCTTTGAAGTCAAATACCGAAAAAACAGCTTGCATGGTCACCCTGCTGAATTTGTCACGCTACAAAAACAACGGCGGATATTACTCTCTGCACAGACCTTTTTACTCAAACACCCCGATTTAGCAACACTGCCCATGCAGTTCGATGTCATTACCTTTGAAGGTCAACAAACCACTCCAGAATGGATTGAGAATGCCTTTGGAGCTTAGTGCTTGCCTCGATACAGATTCACATGATTGTATACCTTCTATCTAAAGCCGCTATTAACAGGCCTTTCAAAGCGTAAAACCACAATAACACAGTCATTTAATATAAAATGACAGCTAGCCTTTAGAGCCCCATTTTTTTGACCCCACAGAAGCCAACATGAATACAACCGCCAAACACTTTCAAAAGACCTTTATGAGATACATTCTCCTTACCTGGATGTTGCCGCCTTTAATGGGTTTGAGTACCTTGATCTTTATCGATACCTTTACGCTACAACAGATGATTACTGTACTCACCACGCCTTTAAAACCGCTATTTTTAGTCGTCGCTTTCGGAGTCGCTTTTTGGTATTTCTACCGTTATTCTCGTGTTTGGGTAAGTTACCTTGAAGCCCCTCACAAAAGCCTACAGCCCCAAGTAGTCAATCGTATTAGACGTTTTTCAATGCACTATTGGGGAATGTTCTTAGGTTTTTTATTATTGGCGCCGGCAGCCATGATCATAGCGGCGGAAAGGTATACTGATTACAGTGCCGAACCGATTGACTGGATTCAAGTGCATCTAGTTGCGTTGATTATCTCCATCATTGTCGGCATACCCATTTTTATAAAAATCTTCGACCTTCTTGGTAAAACCTTTAGCGACATTTCTTTTAAACGCCCAGTTTTCACTATCAAGATACGTATATTTTTAATTGGGGCTTTAATGCCGCTGTTAATCGACTCCATGTTAGTGCAATATTATTGGACCAAAACTGGTTATTTCGGAGTTGATACCTTTGTAGTCTGGCTCTTGTTAGAGCTATTAGCGATCGCCGGGGCACTGCTGTTCGTAAAAAGCCTACAGCAATCTCTCAACCCATTAAATGCACTTATTAATGCGCCATTGGATTTAACCGATGAAACTTCCAAGTTAATCGTCACACCTGCCTCCACAGATGAACTCGGTGTTTTCGCCCACCAATTAAACAACTTACTGCATGAACAATACCTACAAAATGAACGTTTATCAGTTGCCCTAAAATCCACAAAAACTGGATTATGGGAGTGGAATATTGAAACTGGTGTCTTTTATTACAGTGATACCTATATCGAATTACTCGGCTACTCGCCACTTAAAGACCCCAAATATCACAACGGCATTCATCCGGATGATTTCAAGAAGACGGATGCCAAGTTAAGAAGGCACTTAGAGCAAGAATCGCCAGCCTACGTCTCCGAACTTCGAAAAAAGACCGCTCAGAAAGGGTATGAATGGTTTTATGAATCGGGTCAAGTTATTGAAAGAGATGCGTTAGGAAAACCACTCCGCCTGATCGGTACCCTACGCAATATCAGCAGACGTAAAAAATCAGAGGCCCTTATATTATCGCAAACCTACCGCGATGATTTAACCCAACTACCCAATCGCAAAATGTTTAATGATCGACTCGAGCAAGCCATCCTCGATGCTAAACATCATGAAGGTGCGCTCGCCGTCGTGTTTATCGATTTGGACAATTTCAAAGACGTCAACGATACGCTTGGTCATAGTATGGGAGATACTTTACTCATAGAAACGGCAAAACGCATTAGCCGTTGTGTGCGTGATACAGATACCGTCTCGCGTATAGGCGGAGATGAATTCACCCTACTTTTACCTGATCTCAATGAAGCGAATATCATAAATCGTATTTTACACGACATTCTCTGTGCGTTAAGAGAGCCATTTATACTGGATGAAGACAATAAACTATTCATTTCAGCGAGTATGGGCGTGACCATTTATCCTGACGATGCCAACAATTCTGAAAGCCTTCTGAAGAACGCCGATCAAGCGATGTATGCAGCCAAAAACTCAGGCCGCAACCAGTATCACTACTACACTGAGTCCATGAGCCAACAAGCTCAAGAACGAATGACCCTAACCAAAAACTTACGCCTAGCACTGCAAAACAATCAATTTGAACTCTACTATCAACCTATCATTGACCTCAATAACGGACAACTCATCAAGGCCGAAGCCTTAATCCGCTGGACTGACAGCAATAACCAGCTAATTATGCCGTCTCAATTCATTCCGCTTGCGGAAGAAACCGGGTTGATTACTGAAATTGGAGAATGGGTATTCCAAACGGCTGTGCAGCAACTCAAGCAGTGGCGCACAACCTATGACCCACAACTCAAAATCAGCATCAATAAGTCACCCAATCAATTCCATGATAGTGCCCATATTGCCAGTGACTGGGCCGAGCTCTTAAAGCAAAATGGACTAGATAACCAAAGTGTGGTCATTGAAATCACCGAAGGTACTCTTCTCAATGCAAATGAAGATGTCAAAAATATTCTCTTGGAATATCGAGATGCCGGCATCCAAGTCGCATTGGATGACTTTGGTACAGGCTATTCCTCCCTCTCCTATTTGAACAAATTAGACATCGATTTTTTGAAAATAGATCGTTCCTTTGTACAAAATTTACAAGCCAACTCGAATGACTTAGCACTTTGTGAAGCAATTATCGTCATGGCGCATAAGTTAAGCTTAAAAGTCATCGCCGAAGGCATTGAAACCCAAGGCCAGCAAGACCTACTTATTAATGCTGGTTGTGATTATGGCCAAGGTTACTTGTTTGCCAAACCCCTTTCTGTGGCAGAGTTTGAAAAACTGTTAGCCAACGCCTCAAAGAGTAACTTTCTACTTCATTGACTCTTTTCAAGCGAAACTACTCTCGCTTGAACCGCCAATTTTTGATACAAATAAGCTTAAGCCATCGTTTTGACCAGGCCTGGTCACTCCCATTTAAGGCTCACTATTCATTTCCCTCTTACACTGAACTATGCCTTTTATTTGCAATTTAGATGCACTCTGTCTATATTCAATATAATGTATAGTTGATTCAGTAGCTGCTTGCTCATTTGACAGAGCGCATGCATCACGATCACCATTGAAAACAGCCATTTTTTTGCATAAAAAGTTTAACCAAGCTTATGGAATAAAATATGAATTTACCCAAAACCTTAAAATCAATTGGTTTAATGGCTACTTTGGTTTATAGCCAAACCGTTATAGCAAGTAGTTTAGAAGTCCAAAAAATCAGTGATTCGGTCTATGCGCTGGTGGGTGAAATGGCGCAACGCAGTCCTGAAAATCTAGGCAATAACTCAACTCATGGTCTCGTGATCTTAAAAGATGGCGTGCTGTTGATTGATTCTGGCGGCTCTTATCAAGGCGCTCAAGCCATTGAAAAAGCGATTCACTCCATTACCGCTAAGCCTGTTAAGTGGGTCGTCAATACGGGTGGTCAAGATCACCGATGGCTTGGCAATGGTTACTTTAAATCAAAAGGTGCAGTTATTTATGCAGCCGAAAGCGCGGTCGCCTATCAGAAAGCACACTGTGAACAAAAGCTCTCAGGTATGGCGATGCTGATTGGCGATGACAAGTTTAAAGGCACTCAATGCGTCTATGCCGATCACACTTTCAAAGATCACACCACACTCACCTTAGAGGGTGTAACCTTCGAACTTTATCATAAAGGTCCTGCACATACCGTTGGTAACGCCTTTGTCTGGATGCCCTCCACGCAGACCGCTTTTGTAGGCGACATGGTTTATAACGAACGTGCTTTAGGCATCCAATACACTAAAGACGTAAAAGCCTGGATTGCCACCTTTGAAGCCATGGCCGCATTCAAGCCCAAAACAGTTGTTCCAGGTCATGGCCATGCCAGCGACTTAGCGACAGCTAAAAAAGACACCTATGACTATCTAGTATTTTTACGTGATGAAGTCACTCGTATACTGAATGAAGGTGGCGGTATGATTGAAGCAGGTAAAATTGACCAAAGTCGTTTTAACTATCTAAAAGAGTTAGATGCAATCGGTGCCAAAAATGCCTTATGGATCTTTGAAAAACTCGAGTTTGAATAAAGCGGCCATTGAGCCCTTAATGCAAATCATTTAAAAGGATGTCACGCATAATATGAAAAAAACAGTACTCCTCATTGTCATCACCTTTTCGCTCTATGGCTTATCCAATAACACCTCTAACTTCCTTCAGGCCTATGCTGGGCAAAGCACAACGGATGACCGAGTCCTCACCAGTGCCTTTGAAAATCGACAAAGCGATATTCAGGTTGAAGATTCTGGCAGCGTCATTAAAATCTTGGACGATGACACCAACGGCAGCAGACACCAAAGATTCATTCTCAGACTTCCCTCCGGCCAAACCTTGCTGATCGCCCATAACATCGACTTGGCGCCTCGCATTAGCCAACTTTATAAAGGCGATACCGTGCGTTTTTATGGGGAGTACGAATGGAACTCTAAAGGTGGAGTTGTACACTGGACGCACAATGACCCAAGAGGCAATCACATCGGTGGCTGGCTTAAACACAAGGGTGCTACCTATCAGTAGCCATAGTACCTACTGACTTTTATAAGCATTTTTGTAAATAACCTTCTGAATAAATGACCAGGCCTGATTGTATAACGTACTTTATCTCAATTACTGTATTAAAAGCATATGGTCAACCACATAAACCCGCAAAAAATCTACAATTTAATACTTAATAGATATATATTAGAAAGCATAGTCATCACGATTATTAATTAAATCCACATAGATGAGGAAAGTAAAATGAGTGATATAGATATCGGTATTAGTAAGGATAATAGACTAAAAATTGCAGAAGGTTTGAAGCATCTTTTGGCTGACAACTACCTTGAAAAACTCCGTAAGCTGGCGTATTCGACTTGATTACAGACTTCAATGACTTCCAGGCGTTCGACAGTAGAGAGTTTGTTTTTGGGCTCTGGACGTACGGCTATTGGCCGTTTATCTTGAAGTACTTGACCTTGCTC
>Ga0314774_1000039_pt1 | contig 123282 bp, 110 predicted proteins | sample MetaGCBIA2018_FD_204515 | JGI IMG/M metagenome (GOLD analysis project Ga0314774, IMG submission 204515) | Cryopeg brine microbial communities from Beaufort Sea near Barrow, Alaska, United States - CBIA 2018 | ecosystem: Environmental > Aquatic > Marine > Coastal | place: USA: Alaska... | reverse complement strand
TGCTACGCTTGGTCAGTGCGGTGCTGTCTGAGATCAGTGAAGATTGGGAAACTGGAAAGGTCTATCTCAACATGGAGGCTGAATAGCAACGGTCCGGAAAGTACAGAAAGAAAGTTGCTTTATCCTCAACTATCTAAAATTCAACACTTTCCATAAGAGATTCAGGCAATAGTGCAGCATAATGCCTCCTACAAATCTCAGGTGAATTTCCCAACAATTTAGACACTTTATACAATGATTCATCCTTCATTGCAAGGTGACTTCCAAAAGTATGCCGATAATCTAAACAACCCCAATACAACTTCGTCTTCTTATGCACCCTCTTCAATTCGTGTGAAAAGTTATCAGGATCCCACCATTTCCCTTTAGGACTCGGAAAGATCCACCCATGATCTGACGTTGGCACAACATATTTATCCAGATACTCTTTCAACCGATTGCTGATCGGGACCACCCTATTCACCTTAGTCTTCGGCTCCCAATACTTCCCGCCAAGCTCTTTCGCCCTGATCCGGATCATCCCATTCGGCCCGGCACTGTAATCAATATCATCCGCTGTGAGCCACAGCGCTTCCTCTCGCCTTAAACCGACGTAGATGTAGACCGCTACCATAGCCTGTAATTTTGAATGCCCTTGCAAGGCCTCCAACTGTTCGTCGATCTCGTTCAACTTCAAGAAACGGATCTTCGGTGATTTCTCTTTGTACCGTTCAACCTTCGCTGCCGGGTTGCTCCCATCAGGCATACGAATGCCATACTGAGACGTTGCCCAATTATAGAGCCGAGTTAAAACTTCCCGGTAACGATTGGCAGTCTTTGGAGCCAGTCCTTTACGCCTGACCAGCTTGGCAAGATGCTGCGATAGATCGGCTGTCGTCACCGCTTCGAAGTACGATACTTCAAGGTAATCACGAAAACGCTTTTTGGCTTTCTGGGAGGCTTTGTTCTGATACTGCTTCGGGCTGATCTGGATATCATTACAAGCCGGACCGAACACTTCCCGTAAGATATAGAAATCAGACTGTGCGCTTTTGAATGTTTTTACCGTGAGGAGTTGCTCTGCATAAGCGGCCAGAACTTTGTCGATCGTGGTCTTGGTTGGGAGTGGCAGCTCGGTTCCGAACAGCTGAGCCGATTCGATCTTCCGGATCTTTTCTTTCGCAACCTGGAAAGATGAGGTGCGCAGACTCTTTCTTACCTGTCTGTTGCCGAGATAATACTGCGCGTAATAGGTTTTTCCGCGTTTCATAAGAGATGCCATAACTAACCTCCGTACGGGTTATGGCAAGTCCTTGAGCGTCCACAGGGTACAAATTAGGGTACAGTGGGCAAAACAAAAGGGACTCGCCTAATGGCAAGTCCCTGATTTTGTTTGGTTGCGGGGACAGGATTTGAACCTGTGACCTCCGGGTTATGAGCCCGACGAGCTACCAGACTGCTCCACCCCGCGACAACAGAAAGCAGACTATATAGTTTCACCCTTGATGTGTCAAGGATAAATACCACACAATCTGTTATTTTTTTTAATCACTTCTTCGCACCAGCGGATCGAGTTTTTCCTTCGTCTTTATGCTGATCGCTGCGAGCTTTGCCTGCTCTTGGCTGGTGTACGGTCCGAGAAAGACCCGGAACCAGACCCCCTTGCTGCCGAGATCAGCTTGTTGAATATAGGGTTGATACCCTTTTTTCTCCAGACGACGCAACAGTATACCGGCTTCATCCGGACTTCTAAACGACGCGACCTGCAGAACATGCGGCACGCCTGGACCTGAGACAACCGTTTTCGATGTCGCGACCGCGGACTTGACAGTGACCGGTGCGACCTTAACTGGCGCCGGTGAGTCCTCGGCAGGGTGTTTGGCGATCTTAGTCGCCACCGGATCCATCTCTTCAGGGGGGAGATTAACACCACTCCCCAAAGGCTGCTGTTCCCCCCTCGGCAGAGCATCGAAGAAGGATAGATTTTCAGCTTCGACCTTCTCTTCGACGACCACGATCGACGGGTCAAGCTTTGGCACTGCGACCGGTTGCGACGGCGTGGCAGAAACAACTTCGGCTGAAGCCGACGGGACACTTTTGCGGCCGGCGACATATCCAAGACCGAAACTGAATAGAGCCACAACAGTCAACAACACCGCTGTAAATATCGGTTTACTATTTGAGGTGCGTCTCTCTCTTCGATTTACCTGAACCATTTGGACTCCCTTTCAATCCTACATTTTTTCCGGTGCAGATATGCCGAGAATCTCCAACGCATTGGCAATAACCTTACGAACAGCCCCGACCAGATAGAGCCGTGCATGAGCGGTGGGAAGATCCTCAACCAACACTTTTTGTCGATTGTAGTAGCTATGAAACAGCGCGGCCAGATCCTGTAGATAATAGACGATCCGGTGTGGCTCATAACCGATGGCGGCCTGCTCAACCACATCGGCGAGACGACTCAACTGTTTCGCCAAAGCGAGTTCTTCGGGCTCGGTCAGTCTGCTGAAATCAACTTCACCCGTTGCTGGGGTTGTAACACCGGCGTCTGCGGCGTTGCGCTGAATACTGCAAACTCGGGCATGGGCATACTGCACGTAATAGACCGGGTTGTCGCTACTCTGCTTTTTCGCCAATTCCAGATCGAAATCGAGCTGACTGTCGGAACGGCGCATGAGAAAGAAGAATCGGCACGCATCGCTGCCGACTTCATTGATCACCTCCCGCAGGGTGACAAAGTTTCCGGAACGTTTCCCCATGGTGAACGGTTGGCCATCGCGCAACAGATTCACCATCTGAATCAGCAACACTTCAAGGTCCTCGGGCGGATGACCGAGACCAGTCAGAACCGCCTTCATCCTCGGCACATAGCCGTGATGGTCTGCGCCCCAGACATTGATAACACGATCGAAACCCCGATCAAATTTCTCCATATGATAGGCAACATCAGATGCGAAATAGGTTGGACTCCCATCCGATTTGATCAAGACCCGATCTTTATCATCGCCATAATTGGTCGTACGAAACCAGAGGGCACCATCCTGTTCATAGGATAGCCCCTTGGCTGCTAACTTAGCAAGCTCGGTATTGATCATATCGCGATCATACAGACTCTGCTCGCTGTACCAGTTATCAAAGGTGATGCCGAACGCCTTGAGGTCGTCACCGAGCCAATCGAGGATATTGCGAATGCCGAAGTCGGTGCAACGTTTGATCGCATCATCTTCAGTCAGATTCTGTACGTCGGGTTCCTGATCGCGCAACTTTGCAGCCAGCTCGCGAACATATTCGGCCTGATATCCATCTTCGGGAAACTCGATCGTTTCACCACCGAGTTCACGCAGCCGCATCCAGATCGAGCGACCGAGAATAACAACCTGATTGCCGGCGTCATTGACATAATATTCGCGTTGAATATCGTAACCGGCCGCCTGCAGAATCGAAGCGACAGCATCTCCGACAGCGGCACCTCGCCCATGCCCGACATGGAGCGGACCGGTCGGGTTGGCACTGACGAATTCGACCTGCACCTTCTTCCCGCGGCCGATTTCGGAACGACCGTACGCATCACCCTGCTGCATGACAAGATCCAGCTCAGAATACCAGCAGATCGGATCGACAAAGAAGTTGATGAAGCCGGGGCCAGCAATCTCGACTCGGGTCCAGAGGCCACCACCATCTCCGAGGGAATCGATCAGCGCATCGGCGATCTTGCGCGGAGCCTTACGCTCACCCTTGGCAAGGAGCATGGCAGCGTTGGTCGCGTAATCGCCATGATCGGGTTGAGCTGGAATCTCGAGAGAAAATTCAGGGATCTCTCCAGAATTAAGTGTTCCGGCACCGTAACAATTTTTTAGAGCAGCGGCAATTTTTTGCCGGAGTTTTTCCTTCATAACGTTTCTTCACTCTCTTCGTCGTCCATCTTTACGTTAGGCTTTATTGAGTCGCATATCTCAGTCAAAAGAGGATCAGTATCATCGGTAGATTACCATCAGGGCGACACCTCTTTTTAGTCATAATTGCAACGGGTCTTTGTGAAAGGGCATAGTTCACGACCTCGCATCAAACGGCGCTTTATGTTATCCGTCACGTAGCCCCCCCTGTCAAGTGACTGAGTCAGGATCAGCACTCTTTATCGATTATTCTGATTGCGTCATACCGGTTGTTACCTGTGTCGGTGGCTGAGTCTCCTGCGGGAACTGATAAACCCGCTCATCAGCGCGAACCATACCGAGTTCACGCCGCGCCAGACTCTCGATCGTATGCAAATCATTGCGTAAAAAATCAATCTCCTGTCGAAGTTCAAGATTGACCTGTTCCAAAGCCTGAATTTGTTTTTCGAGCTCAGTCATTTGCTGATTCCCTTTCCAGACATGCAGAATACCACGATCTCCAAAGAAGGTCAGACCAAGCAATACGACAATCAGGAGAATAAACCAGATCGGAAATCGGCGTTTTGGGGATTCGTTTGAATGATTGTTTTCTGCCGACATATTCGTTTGACTCCAGCGTCTTTTCACACCTTGTAAGAATGCCACATCTGCGGTGGTCACGGCCAGACTTTTCCCTTGTAAACAAAAAAAGCTCGCTGACCGATGATGGTCAGCGAGCCGAAAGACTACAGATTGAGACGTTTACAATTCAAGCATTGGACTGATTTTTTCCAGCGTTTTGACGCCTATACCTTTGACATTAAGAAGAGCATCAACTGTTGCATAAGGACCATTTTTCTCGCGATAGGCGACGATACGTTCGGCCGTAACGGCACCAACCCCTGGTAGGACTTGCAGACCTGAAACCGATCCGGCGTTAAGACTAACTTTGGACAGCTGTTCCACAGCATCGCCACTATCGGCGGCAAACAAAACAGCAGGGAGTGACATCCCGAATACAGACAACATCAACAAAATCGTAATTAAGCGTTTCATGATTTCCCCTAAAAAAATGAGTGATTAAGACAATCCCGGCATCCAGATAGAAAGCCCCCTCGATCCCCCTTTCGCTTCTAAAATTGTCGTCGGGCCAGCGATGGACGACATTAGAAGATTATTATACAGGGGAAAATTCTCAGGTCAAGGATTTAAGTTAGAAATTTATAACCATCTATTTAGGGCATTGGTGAGAGGCGCAAGCTTCTTGCCGGTGATATTACTGAGAGAAATACCAAACGAGACGCCACGATCATCCGGTTGTTCATACCAACTTCCGGAAAAACTCCAGCAGCCGCTCCGATACTCGAGAGAAGCCTGGTAATCTAGATTTTGACCTCCCTGCAGATCGAAACGTCCCTCATAATTCGCGTAAAAGGGTGACATAAGGGCAAAATCAACACTGACAGAAAGGTAATCAAACTCAGTCCGGCGGTAGCTGTAGTTGAGCAACAGTCCGTTCCCCGCTTGATCGTTTACGCCCCCCCAGACCGCCAAGGACTCCATTCGGCCCGGATTTTCTTCCATGGCCAACGCAACATCACTACGCAAAAAGATACGCTCATCTGGTCGGATTTCCAACTCAGCGACCAAAGGTGAAAAGGGGTGGTGCTGTTCATCGGGGAGAAAAAGAGTCCGACGCTGCTCGTAGAGATCATAATCGACCGACAGTCGCAGATTAGCCAGCTCCCGGTAAACCGAGGGCCCCTCTGGCAATGTCCGCCGCTCGGTCCAGCGATTATCCAGAAAGAGACGAAACCGGTTCACTGCAGCAAATTCGTTATAAAAATCAAATGGCGTGATATCTGTGGTATCGACTTCAGGCGCATAGAGATAATTGAGTTGAAGTTCTATTTCATGACGACTGGCGACCAGATCATCCGGCTGACGATAAACCCGAGCAAGACGATTTCCAACCGTTACAGACACTTCTGGTCGCCCGGCATGCTGTGACTCCCCATCAACACGGTAGAGTTGCTCCCGCCAGGAGATCGTCGGCAAGAGATTGAGATAACGAGTCGATAATGCATCGGAGCTTAATGTCGGAGAGAGATAAAGACGGGTCCCTGTAACCCCGACATCCCGCCAGTAATTCGTGAGCACAACATCCAATGAGGGAATGAATGGGGTCGCCATAAAACGTTGCGGAATAATGGTCAAACCGACTTCGGGTAAGGTCTGCAGAACCGTGGAGGTATCCTGTTGCAACGCCCTGGTGTAACGCCCCAGACCGGTCAAGTTCGTCTTCCCAAGAACTTTACTCAAATAGAGATCAGACTGGACCTTGTCACGGGTGTATTCCTGAGTTGAGCCTCCAAACAGTTCAAAATAATCATTACGATTCACATACTGGCTACTGATTGCGAGGCGGATATCGCCGGGGAGAAACCCGTCATGTTCCCACTCGAACAGATAACGATCCGATTCTACACTTTTTCCGGTGACGTAGTTGACATTCAACCGGGCCGGAGCAACGGTATTAACGAAATAGCGGTACTCCAAGCCGGTCCCGAACCCGATCCGGGACATAGTGTCGAGGCTCAATGTCACATCCTGATCATTTGAGATAATCTGATACCAGGGGAGAGTGACATGAGTTCCGAGTCGGCTGGAAGAACCTACAGTTGGCATCAAAAAGCCGGAACTTCGCTCAGCTTTGGCCGGGAAGGCGACATACGGAAGATAGAGTACCGGGACATTGTAAAGATAAAATTTTGCATGCTTGGCCTGGGCAAAATGCCCGAGCTCAACAGCAATTTTCTTGGCACCAAAACTCCAGGGCGGAGGCTCCCCTGCGCAGGAGGTAAAGCGTCCTTCAAAGACCTTATAACTGTTTTTACCCAGAGTTTCGATCTCGGTCCCGGACAGGTACGCCTGACCAGGCATCGCAATCTGCCCGTTCGTCATCCGCCCCTGTCCGGTCTCAAAATTATAGTGGAAAGAATCGGCCGTAACGACCCCCTGTGGCGATGTCATCCGGACGGAGCCGTCACAGTAGACGTCACCGGTGTTTTCATCCCAACGGGCCTGATCGGCACGAAGTGCAGTCTCACCGCGGAGAATCAAGACATCCCCTTCCGCCTGGATCGCCTCTTGCTCACGATCAAAGACCAGGCTGTCGGCACTCAGCTTCACCTCTTCTTCCTGCGCAGCGATAGCCGGAAGTGCGAAAAGGGCTCCAATGATTAATATGGAGACGACTCTATTCAAAGCATTAAAATGCAAAAGTCGGTTTCTCCCGTTCCAGAAGTTCACGTACAGCAGCGACCAAAAATAGCGATCCGGCCGCCAATACAATCTCATCCGCAGAGCAGGCGTTACGAGCAGCCGTAACCCCTTCTTCGACACTGGCGCAGGACACGATGCTCAACACACCCGCTTCGGAGGCGATACGGACCAACTCAGATACCGGCAGAGCCTCTTCAATCGGGGGTTCAACACAGTAGAGAGTCACAGCTAATCCGAGCAACGGCTGCATGATATCGAGTATCGACTTATCCTTCTTCATCCCGACCAGCCAATGAACCCGACAATAACCGGAATCGGCAAGATATTCAGCAAGCGCCCTTGCGCTATCGCCATTATGCGCACCATCGAGGAGAACCTTGGGATCGGAACCAGACCATTCTAACCGCCCCGGCCAAAAGACAGAAGCGATGCCGTCGGCCAAATTTGCGTCTTGCAACGTAACCCCTTGACGGCGCAGTATTTCAGAGGCAGCAAGTGCCACAGCCATATTAGCCTGCTGGTGTGCTCCAGCCAGAGCCGGACGCAAATTATCCAGAGAGCAGTCGAGCCCCCGATAATCCATCCGTTCATCATCCGACAAATAGGTGAAATCGTCCCCGGCGACAACCGGCTCAGCCCCACACTTTTCAGCCGCTCGACATAACGCGGTTAAAGCTTCCGGTTGTTGTTTGGAGATAACCACCGGAACCCCATTGCGCATGATCCCGGCCTTTTCGCCAGCGATTGCTTCGAGAGTGGCACCTAAGTACGCCTGATGATCAAACGCAATCGGCGTTACGACGCAGAGTGATGGAGAAACCACATTGGTCGCATCGAGACACCCCCCCATGCCAACTTCCAAGATGGCAACCTCGACCCGATTGCGTCGAAATATTTCTAACGCCAGAACAGTGGTAAATTCAAAAAAAGTCAGGGGGAGATCGCTACCGATCTGGCGCAATTCATCGATTAAAGGTTCGAGGGTATCAAACTCAACCGGGATACCGTCAAGTCTGATACGTTCGGTGAAACAGTGGAGATGTGGTGAGGTGTAGAGCCCTGTCCGCACTCCACCCTGTCGCAAAATTTCCGCCAGGGTCGAAGCGGTCGACCCTTTACCGTTGGTTCCAGCAATCAGTACCGTCCGGTACTGGTCGGACGGGCAACCGAGACGGGTATGAAGGGTCCGAATATTATTCAAACCGAGTTTCATACCGAAGGTCTGCAACCCGTACAAATAATCTAGACTTTTACGACCGTTCATTGCTTAGTTTTTGGTGAAAACACGCAGGATTTGAGCGAGTTTTACTTTCATTTCCTGACGGCGCACAATCATATCGACCATGCCGTGCTCAAGTAGATATTCAGAACGCTGAAAACCTTCGGGGAGTTTTTGCCGAATGGTCTGTTCAATAACACGCGGTCCGGCAAAGCCGATCAAAGCACGTGGTTCCGCAATATTAAGGTCACCAAGCATGGCGAAGCTGGCTGTGACCCCCCCGGTGGTCGGGTCAGTCAAGACAGAGATGAACGGAATCCCTTCTGCACGGATCTTAGCGAGTGCAGCGCAGGTCTTGGCCATCTGCATCAAAGAGAGAATACTCTCCTGCATCCGGGCACCACCGGACGAAGAGAAGATCAGAACCGGAGCTCTCTTTTCCAAACCACGTTCGATCACACGGGTGATCTTTTCACCGACCGCCGACCCCATGCTCCCCCCCATGAAACTGAAATCGAAGACGGCAAGGGCCACCGGCAGTCCCTCTATTTCACCTTCACCACACTTGACAGCATCGCCACCACCAAGCTTTTTGACGGTCGCCTTGATCCGTTCTTTATAACTCTTAGAATCCTTGAATTTCAAGAAGTCAACCGGCATCATTTCGGCATCCATTTCGACAAAAGTGCCGGAATCAATCACCAATTCTATCCGCTCATGAGCACTGATTCGGAAGTGATAGTCACACTTCGGGCAGACGTTGAGATTCCGCTCGATTTCTTTACTATAGATAATTTCTTCACAGTTCTTACATTTCGTCCAGAGCCCTTCAGGCATCTTAACGTTCTTTTTTTCAACCGCTAAAATCGGTTCTTTTGATTTTTTAAACCAAGACATAAGTTACCTCATAGTTTGAGACTATAACTCAAAATTCAAAGATTTCACCGCCGTCCAGAACTTGTAAACGCTTATCATTCAAAGCGGACAGCTCTGTCTGGAGGTCTTCCAGAAACTGCGGTTTCACATGAAAAATTTTGATCGGGACATCCCGCTTACCGAACTTCTCCAATTCAACCTTAAGCATGGCGGGTGTCAGATGACCACTGACCTCTGCCAACCATTCGAGCCGATTTGGAAAAGAGGTTTCGATAAAAGCAATTTTTAAATCAGCACAACTTCCGGCCATCTCCCAGAGCCGCTCTGTCGTCGATGTATCTCCAGAATAAAAAAGACTCCCACGTTTAGAACTGAGGCAGTAACCGACCGTATAGACCGTGTGGTTCGTCTGGGTATAATTGATCGTGTAACCGCCGATTTCAACCGGCCGTTTTCCGGCAGGCTGTTCAAACTGACAATCGGAGACTCTGCCGTCGGGATTTTCGTAAAATCCGGCCAGACAAAATCGTTAAACAGGTGTTGGCACAGAGCGTTCAGGACCGGTTCAGGTGCCCAGATACGAATCGGTGTTTGTCGCTGGCTCATCACATTATCGGCCAGAAAGGCAAGGTCAACAATATGATCGAGATGAGCGTGAGTCAGAAGAATATCATCAATCTGCAGCTGCTCCTCCAACGGCATTGAATAGTCTATTGTCCCCGCATCAAGGAGCAGATGTTGATCAATCAACAGTCCGCTGGTAAAGCGCCCGGGGAGTCGCGATCCAAAACAACCTAATACACGAATCTTCATTCAATACAGTGCAGGTGAAGTTTACGCCTCCCCCCGCATCCCCTCCTTTAATGAACGGATAAAGGAGCGAACTTCCGGTAACAGACTTTGTCCCTTCCCGTGGGTCGCAATAATCTTGACCAGTGCGCTACCGACCACGACCGCATCGGCAAATCGAGAAACAGCTGCCGCATCGGCCGGAGTCGTAATACCAAAACCGACCGCGACCGGAACCGGAGAGAGTTCCTGAACCTTACGGACCTCGCCGGCAATCGCAGCCGCGTCAATATGCTGAGTACCGGTGACACCGGTCATCGATACATAATAAAGATACCCTTCCCCTGCCGCTGCCAACTGTCGCATTCTCTCGGCCGGTGTCGTCGGAGCGAGGAGAGAGATCAGATCAATACCATTTCGTTTCAGATCCGAATGAATTTCGGTAGACTCTTCAACCGGAACATCCACTAACAATAGACCGTCAACACCCGCATCCGCTGCGGCGGCTGCAAACTGAGCAGGACCGAACCGATAGACAGGATTGTAATAACCCATCAAAATAATAGGGATATTGGTCCGTTTTCGAACCCGTGCCACCAGTTCGAGGACGCCAACCAAGGTTGTTCCTGACAACAGTGCACGCTCGGACGCCGCCTGAATCGTTGGACCGTCGGCCGCCGGATCGGAAAACGGCATACCGAGCTCGATCAGATCAGCCCCCGCTTCGACCAGAGTATGAATCAACTCTTCGGTCGTTGCCAGGTCTGGATCACCAGCCGTCAAAAAAGGGACCAGCGCTGTCGCCCCTTCCCTTTTCAAGGCTGTCATTGTTGCACCGATTAAGCTCATACTTGCACCCTGTTCAAAACGCAATTTTTAATCATATTAAATTTTACGCAAAGTTTCAACACTCTTGAGCAAGACGTTGCGTTAGAGTGAGAAAATCTGTAAACATTTCAGCATTCATCCGCCCCGTCTGCAGATTATAACGACTGGTGTGATAACACGCCACCAGCCAGACGCCATTCGGCAATCGATAGTGAGCCGCATGGGCAAACGGATAATCAGTCAGTCGATTAACCTGACCCTGTTCACGAAAATATTTCAGGCAACTGTCGTAAGCCCCACGCCCCAGAGCAACAATCACACGTAGATTCACCAACGCCGCAAGCTCCCGGGTCAGATAAGAGCGACAATTGGCAAATTCAGCGGCAATCGGTCTGTTTTCTGGCGGGACGCATTTCACCGCATTCGTAATATAAAGGTCATGCAGTTGCAAGCCATCTTCACAGCTGTCAGCATCCGGTTGGTTGGAAAAACCGGCCGCATGCAACAGCGGATACATGAAATCGCCGGCTCCATCACCGGTAAACGGCCGCCCCGTCCGGTTGGCGCCATGAGCTCCAGGGGCCAATCCGACCATGCAGATCTTCGCCTGTAAATCACCAAAACCGTTGACCGGTCGATTGTGGTAGCTCGGGTGCGTACGCCCCTTGGCCGGCTTGAGCCCGGCAATATATTGCACCAAGCGCGGACAGCGAACGCAGCCGATGAGCCCATCTAGAGGAATTTGTGCCATCAGCGTCCCGGGCCACCCGGCTTGCCACCGCCACTCCCCTGTCGCCGACGTGGGCGTTTGAGCGGAGTCGATGCCGTTTTTTTATCCGGCGGCGGTGATTTTTTGTGCGGAATGCCCCGCTTGTAATTGTGGCAGAGATCTTCTTCCTGCGGCACGGTGCTCGGAATTTTCTCCCCGATATATTCTTCAATATCCGGCAAGAAGAAAGCAAGATCTTCGTCGGCAAAACTGATTGATTTGCCGAGCGCCCCGGCCCGGGCCGTCCGGCCTATCCGGTGCACATAATCTTCAGCATCCTGGGGGAGATCGTAGTTGACAACATGCGTCACGCCGTCGATATGGATTCCCCGCGAGGCGACATCAGTGGCGACCAAGAAGGTTATCTTCCCATCCTTGAACTCGTCCAGAATCTTCATGCGTCTTTTCTGGATGACATCGCCTGAGAGGACCGCGACCCTGTAATCGTTATGCTGCAAACGCGCAGACAGATGCTCCGCCTCCCGCTTGGTATTAACAAAAACCAGAACGCGGATGGTCTCAGTCTCTTTTTTCATCAATCCGAGCAGCAGCGGGAATTTTTCTCTCCGCGCGACATGGTAGGCGATCTGCTCGATCCGTTCGGCGGTCACCTGTTCCGGCTCAATCCGCACCTTGTCGGTGATATTCATGAATTCGTAGGCCAACTCCATCACCCGTTGCGACAGGGTGGCCGAAAAGAGCATGGTCTGACGTTGATCAAAAGGGGGCAACTTACGCAGGATAAAACGGAGGTCTTTGATAAACCCCATATCGAACATCCGGTCGGCCTCATCGATGACCAACGATTCGACATCCTTAAGACTGAAGATATTCTGTTTGATATAATCGATCAGACGCCCGGGGGTGGCGACGATCACGTCGACGCCGTCGCGAAGGGACTGACGCTGCTTCTCGTAATCGACACCGCCAAAAATCGGTTGGACCTTGAACGGGCAGAAGGCGCCCAGCCCCTCGGCGTCGGCGCAGATCTGCACCACCAGTTCGCGGGTTGGCGCCAAAACCAGAGCGCGCGGCCCCCTTTTTTTACCGGTTGCGGGGGTGGCCGACAGACGGGTAAACAGAGCGATCAAAAAAGCGGCGGTCTTGCCGGTCCCGGTCTGCGCCTGAGCCGCGACATCGCGCCCCAGTAAGGCTAGCGGGATTGACTCTTCTTGCACTGGCGTTAAATCGGTAAAACCGATCTGCTCTATACCTCGCAGCAGATCGGCAGGAAGATCGAGTTCGGTAAACTTCATAGTGTGACAACTTTCATAAAATCGATAGATCGGCCGCTGCGAAACGCCGGAAATATCTGTTTAATTAAAATTGAATCCCCATCGCGTCTGCGACGGTATGGATATCCTTGTCACCCCGGCCTGACAGGCAGACCAGCAGGATTGCATCCGATGACAAGGTTGGAGCCAGACGGAGAACCTCGGCGATAGCATGAGCGCTCTCCAGAGCAGGGATAATCCCTTCTCGCTCGGTTAACAGTTGAAATGCGGCCAGAGCCTCTGCATCGGTCACCGAGACATACTCGGCCCGACCACTCTCTTTGAGAAAAGCATGTTCCGGACCGACCCCGGGGTAATCGAGCCCGGCAGAAATCGAATGGGCATGCTGGATCTGGCCATCAGCATCCTGCAACAAAAAAGTTTTGTTACCATGCAACACACCGACACTCCCAGCTGAAATACTCGCCGCATGTTTATCGGTCTCGAGACCGAGACCTGAAGCTTCAACTCCGATCAGGCGAACCGTCTCATCATCAATAAACGGTGTAAACATCCCAATCGCATTCGATCCGCCACCGATACAGGCGATCGCGGCATCAGGGAGTCGTCCTGCGGCCTCCAGGATCTGTTCGCGCGCCTCACGACCGATCACCGTCTGAAAGTCACGGACCAATTGCGGATAGGGGTGCGGCCCTGCCGCTGTGCCGATGACGTAAAAAGTGTCGCGAACATGAGTCACCCAATGCCGCATCGCATCGTTCATCGCGTCTTTGAGTGTGGCCGTACCGCTGGTCACGCCATGCACCTTGGCCCCGAGCAGTTTCATCCGGAAAACGTTGAGAGCCTGACGGCGGATATCTTCCGTCCCCATGAAGACTTCACATTCAAGTCCGAACAGGGCCGCGACCGTTGCTGTGGCAACACCGTGTTGACCGGCGCCGGTCTCGGCAATCACCTTCTTCTTTCCCATCCGCCGCGCCAACAGCGCCTGGCCGATGGTGTTATTAATTTTATGCGCGCCGGTATGATTCAGATCCTCCCGTTTGAGATAGATCTGTGCGCCGCCACACTGTTCGGTCAACCGCTCGGCAAAATAGAGTGGGCTCGGCCGGCCGACATACTGTTTGAGGTAATAGTCAAAGTCCTGAAGGAAGACGGGATCAGCCATCGCTTCGTTATAAGCCTGTTCCAGTTCAAGCAACGCCGGCATCAATGTTTCGGCAACGTAGCGTCCGCCAAACTGACCGAAATGCCCCCGTTCATCTGGTTGCTGATAATGACTCATTCTTTATTCCCTTTGACTGCCCGTATAAAAGCCGCCACTTTATCAGGATCTTTTTCCCCTGGAGTTTTCTCGACACCACTTGAAACATCGACCGCATACGGTTTCACTCGGGCAACAGCTGCAGAAACATTCTCCGGGGTCAAACCACCGGCCAGAATGACCGGTCGCGTTGCAGCAACAGCAGCCGCGATATCCCAGTTGAAACATTCTCCGGTGCCCCCATACTCGCCCGGAACCCAGGCATCGAGCAAAAGGGTCGAGACCTGGTATTTTTCATGCCCGTCCAGACTCGCCAGATTTCTGACGCGTAACGCCTTGATCGTACGCAGCGGCGAACAATCGGCTTGTGCAGGAGTTTCATCACCATGCAGCTGGACCACATCCAATCCACAACAGGAAACCGCTTCACGAATCAGCTCCGGGGACGCGTTGACAAAAAGTCCGACCCGTGTGACGAACGGCGGGAGAGCCGCACAAATATCGCACGCAATCTCCAACGATACAAACCGCGGACTCTGCGCATAAAAAACCAAACCAATAGCATCCGCTCCGCTGCCGGCCGCGTGCAGGGCGTCACCCTTATTGGTTAATCCACATATTTTAACATAAGGTCTCATGTTTGATCCGATGTTTAGTCGACTTTCGGCAAATGCAACAGCGACTCCTTGATCGCCTCGGCCGGATAGTTGTAATCTTCCAGCGCACCGCTGAAATAAGCATCGTAGGCAGACATGTCGACGTGGCCGTGACCGGAGAGGTTAAAGAGAATCGTCTTCTCCTTCCCTTCCTCTTTGGCCTGCAGCGCCTCGTCAATCGCGCCGCGAATCGCATGCGACGATTCCGGGGCCGGAATGATCATTTCAGTCTGAGCAAACAGCACTGCCGCTTCAAAACAGGCGGTTTGCGCAACCGCTTTCGCCTCAATCACCCCCTCATGAAGGAGTTGCGAGACGAGAGGTGAGGCACCATGATAGCGCAACCCTCCGGCGTGTATCCCCGGCGGCATGAAGTCATGACCGAGGGTATACATCTTGGAAATCGGCGCCATTTTTGCGGTGTCACCGTAATCGAAAGCATACTCCCCCTTTGTCAGGGTCGGACAACTTGTCGGCTCGTAGGCGACAATCCGAATATCCTTGCCGTTGGCCTTATCCGAAATAAACGGAAAGGCAATCCCGGCAAAATTGGAACCACCACCATGACAGCCGATGACCACATCCGCTGAATCACCAACCATGGCGAGCTGTTCCTTCGCCTCAAGGCCGATCACGGTCTGATGCAGGCAAACATGATTGAGCACGCTCCCGAGAGCATATCGGGTGTCATCATGGGTGGCCGCATCTTCAACCGCCTCGCTAATGGCGATACCGAGCGATCCCTGATTGTCGGGATCTTGAGCCAGGATCGATCGGCCCGCGTTGGTCTGATTGGACGGCGACGACAGCACATTCGCCCCCCAGAGCTGCATCATGCTCTTCCGGTACGGTTTCTGACCATAGGAAACCTTAACCATGTAAACTGTGCACTCCAGGCCGAAATGCTGACAAGCCAGAGCAATTGACGTTCCCCACTGACCGGCGCCGGTCTCTGATGCAATCCGCTTGGTCCCGGCAATTTTGTTATAATAGGCCTGCGGAACGGCAGTATTCGGCTTGTGTGATCCGGCCGGAGAAACCCCCTCATACTTAAAATAAATTTTAGCCGGTGTCCCGAGAGCTTTTTCCAATTGATGCGCACGAATCAAAGGGGATGGTCGCCAGAGACGAAGGATATCACGCACTTCCTCTGGGATATCGATCCAGCGCTGAGTTGAAACCTCCTGCTCGATCAGACCCATCGGAAAGAGAGGGAGCAGGTCATCAGGTGTGATCGGCTGCAGTGTGCCAGGATGGACAACCGGAGCCATCAGACCCGGCATATCGGGAATGATATTGTACCATTGCTTGGGGAGTCTATCTTCCGGCAGTATAATTTTGGTTTGCATATTTCTACTCCTCTATCCTGAATTTTTGGTATTCAAAAAAACGGCGCAACAGCCTATCGCTCTAGACGGCACCCTGAAGTTCTTTAAGTTTAGCGCCAATATCCTCTTCACGCATCAGTGATTCACCAACCAAAAAACCGGAAGCCCCGGCCTGCTGCAACCGCAGAACATCCGCTCGATCGACAATACCACTTTCAGAGACGACGAAATAACTCTCTGGAATCGACAGCAAAAGACGTTCTGTTGTAGCAAGGTCGGTCTCGAACGTGCGGAGGTTCCGGTTGTTGATGCCGATCAATTTGCAATCGGTTGCGAGCGCCTTTTCCAACTCTTGCTCGTCATGTACCTCCAGCAGAACATCGAGCTGAAGCTCGGCCGCTCGCCGAGAAAACTCAACGAGTTGTTCCGTCTCCAGCATCGCTGCAATCAGCAGTATAGCATCGGCGCCGGCCACTCGCGCCTCTATGATCTGATACGGATCACAGATAAAATCTTTGCGCAACAGAGGCAAATTGACCACTTCACGGATTTTTTCGAGATAGAGCAAGTGCCCCATAAAGAAGCGCTCATCGGTCAATACTGAGAGACAGGTCGCACCATTCTCCTGATAGGTTTCTGCAATCGCCAAAGGATCAAAATCTGGCCGGATCACCCCTTTACTCGGCGATCCCTTCTTGACTTCGGCAATGATCGTCGTCCAACCCGATTCCGCTGCGGCCCGCAACGCGCGCAAAAAACCACGTGGTGGCTCTTCTACCTGTGCCAACTGGTCCTCCAGTCGTGACAGGGGAAATGATACCTTAGCTGCAGCAACTTCTTCGCGCTTATGTTCGATAATCTGTTTCAGGATATCGGGGAAGGAAGACATAGTCTGACTCACTTTTTATGCGACTGCTCGGCCAGACCCTGCAGACGGAGCAACGCCTCGCCCGAATCGATCGCCTTGGCTGCCCGCGCTATCCCCGACTCTGGATCGGCGCAAATACCGGCCGCTGTCAGAGCAAAGGCACTATTTAGTAAAATAATATCCCGTTTCGGGCCGGTCGTTCCAGAAAGAACGGAGCGGACAATGTCGGCATTGGCCGCGGCATCCCCCCCCTGCAGGTCAGCCAGAACACAGCGCTGAAAACCGAACTGCTCCGGTGTAATCGTATAGCACGCGACACCACTATCCGTTATTTCAGCAACCCGGGTCGGTCCGGTCAGGGTCAGCTCATCCATCCCATCGGATCCGTGAACGACAAAACCGTGCCGACAACCAAGTTTCTGCAAGACACCGGCCAGCAGTTCCACCAATTCTTCCCGGTAAACACCGAGGACCTGACGATCTGCACCGGCCGGGTTCGTCAGCGGGCCAAGGATGTTAAAGATCGTCCGAATCCCGATTTCTTTACGCGGTCCGATCGCATGCTTCATCGCACCGTGCAGAGCCGGAGCGAACAGAAAACCGACTCCGACTTTGTCGATACAGTCTGACACCTCTGCGGGAGTCACCTCAAGATTTATGCCAAGCGCCTCGAGCACATCGGCACTTCCACATGCAGACGAAATACTTCTATTCCCATGCTTGGCCACCTTAACTCCGCAGGCAGCAACCACGAAAGCGACGGTCGTCGAGATATTGAAGCTACGGGTTCCGCTACCGCCGGTCCCACAGGTATCAACGATCGTCTCATGATCAATATTGATGTCGTCACGATCGATGTCGACCGTGGATCCAACCCTGATCGGGGTGGCATGGGCACGCATAACGCGGGCGGCGCCAGTAATCTCGGCCACCGTCTCCCCCTTCATGCGCAAAGCGGTGATAAAGGCACCGATCTGTGCAGCTGTCGCCGCACCGCTCATGATCTGATCCATAACATCGACCATCTCACTTTCGTTCAGACTCTCCCCTTCAACGACCCGGGCTATCGCTTCTTTGATCATAAGATCCTCATCACTCAGCTCAACGCCAGAAAATTTCGCAACAACTGCTTTCCCTCAACAGTCAGAATCGATTCAGGGTGAAACTGAACACCCCAGAGCGGCATGCTCCGATGAGCCACTGCCATGATTTCATTTTCGTCGGTCCAGGCGATGACCTCCAGAGAGTCGGGAAAGCTCTCTCTTTCGACGATCAAGGAGTGATATCGTGTCGCCACAAACGGGTTCGGCATGGAACGAAACAGGGGCTTTTCGTTGTGCTGCATGAGACTTGTTTTGCCGTGCATCAGCTTTTCAGCCCGAATAATGTTACCGCCAAAGGCTTGCACAATCGACTGATGACCCAGGCAGACGCCAAAAATAGGGATCTTTCCGGCAAAGGCATGAACGGCCTCAATTGATATTCCAGCGTCATCCGGTGTGCAGGGACCGGGCGAAATCACAATATGTGAAGGGTGGCGCTCGGTGATCTCATTAATCGTAATACAATCGTTACGCCAGACTTCAACCTCAACACCGAGTTCCCTGAAATATTGAACAAGATTGTATGTAAATGAATCGTAGTTATCGATCATCAGGAGCATGTCAGTACAACCCCTTTCGCGCAAGCTCAACAGCCTTCACGACTCCCTGCGCCTTATTAATTGTCTCCTGATACTCCGCCTCAGGATCAGAATCAGCAACAATACCCGCACCGGCCTGAAGATGAATCTGATCACCATGCACAACCAGAGTCCGAATAGCTATCGCCAGATCCATATTTCCGTCGAACGAAATATAGCCGACTGCGCCGCCGTAAATTTCGCGTCGCGAGGGCTCAAGTTCATCGATAATTTCCATCGCCCTGATTTTCGGTGCCCCGGAAAGAGTCCCGGCCGGAAAGGTGGCACGGAACACATCAAAAGCATCCAGACCGTCGGTCAACTCCCCGTGGACATTGGAAACAATATGCATGACATGAGAGTAGCGCTCTACCACCATCAATTCATCAACCTTCACAGAACCGGGGCGACAGACTCGACCGAGATCACTCCGCCCGAGATCGACGAGCATGATATGCTCAGAACACTCTTTCTCATCGGCTAGTAGCTCTTTTTCGAGAGCCAGATCTGCAGCAGAATCAGAACCACGGCGGCGGGTTCCGGCAATCGGTCGAACCTCAACCCGTCCTCCCTCTTTGCGCACAAGCACCTCCGGCGAGGCACCAACAACCTTCGTCTCGCCGAAACTGAGATAAAACATATAAGGTGAGGGATTGACAGTTCTGAGTGCTCGATAGATGTCAAATGGGTCCATCTGCAGAGGGCCAGAAAAGCGCTGCGAAAGTACGATTTGAAAAACATCCCCTGCCCGCACATACTCCTTGCACCTGACGACGGCGGCCTTGAACGCCTCTTTGTCAAAATTGGAAACAAGCGGCAACGCTTCACCAACAACCTCTTTTTTAACCGGAAGCTGTAAAGGGAGACGGAGGCGCTCAATCAGGCGATCAACCTCGACAACCCCCCGTTGATAAGCATCAGAAAGCTCTTCGTCGCGATTGATATGCACATTGCATACGATAATAATTTTTTGGGCGACGTTATCAAAGATCAGCAACTTCTCGGTAAAGAGAAAGCATGTGTCCCATGTATCGATTTGACGCTGGTTACTGTCTGGCAGCTTCTCAACAAAGCGGACAACGTCATACCCGAGATAGCCGACGGCTCCACCAGAAAAACGGGGAAGACCAGGGAGTTCAACCGGGGTGTATTCGGCCATTAATGACTTTAGCTTCTGTAGTGGATCGGCGCATCGGCCAGACTCGACCAGATCGCCATTCTCTACAATTTCAAAATAGGTATCTTTACTGCGAAACATTCGACCGGGACCGGTCCCCAGAAAAGAATAGCGGGCCCATTTCTCACCCCCCTCGATACTCTCCAACAGGAAGGAGGTCTGTCCATCATCGATTTTTCGGAAGGCAGAAACAGGAGTCTCCATATCTGCCAATATTTCACGGCAAACAGGAATAAGGTTCCCTTGCCGGGATAAAGAAACAAACTGTTCTAAAGATGGAAAATGCATCAGAATATCCGTATGTTAAAGAGCGAAACAGTAGCACAACTTGATCCAGACGGTCAAGCGGTGACCGCACTGTGGCCGCACTGTTGTGGCGTTCGTACAAAACCAAAAGGTTGACCGGATAAGCAGACAACATATACGATGTACTTTTACTATCAATCGAAAACAATCAATCTAACATGGAAGGATTCGGCATGATTCGCGCTGAGAAACTTGACACCGTAACAGTTCAATACATTGGGGAAATTGAAGATGGAACAATCTTTGACCAATCGCCAGAAGACCGTCCCTTATGTTTCATCCTCGGCAAAGAGGAAGTTATCCCAGGCTTTGATGCCGCAGTGCAAGGGATGTATCAGGGAGAAAAGAAAACGGTTACAATCAACTGCCAGGATGCCTACGGTGAACATAAAAAGGAACTGATCGAAACTGTCGACCGGAGTCTCCTCCCTGAAAATGTTGCCCTGGAAATAGGGGGACAGCTTGAAGTGACACGTCAAGACCACACGATCTTTCATGTCATCGTTCAAGAAGCCGACGAAAAGACCGTCACCCTCGATGCCAACCACCCATTGGCAGGCAAATCACTCATTTTCAAGCTGCAACTTCTGAAAGTTGTCAAACAGGCACCAGCAGCTAAAATGCCGCACTAACTTCAGAGTCAGACGGCGCAGAACGAAAAAAGGCGGAGCATATGCTCCGCCTTTTTTCATTATAATCCAAATCGACGAATCGATTATTTCTCTTCTTCAGCCGCAACTTCTTCAACAGCGATTTCTTCAACTGGTGCTTTTTCAGCAGCGACTTCTTCAACCGGTGCAGTCTCAACAACCACCTCAACCGGTTTTTCTTTCTTCACTTTAGGCGTGAATTCTTCCTCGACCAATTCAATCAGAGAGAGAGCGGCATTGTCACCCTGGCGGAAACCGAGCTTAATAATCCGAGTGTATCCACCCGGGCGATCAGCGTAACGGGGGGCGAGACGCTTAAACAGTTTACCGACGACGTCTTTATCCATCACTACCTGCATAACCTGGCGACGAGCATGCAATGTACCACGCTTGCCAAGAGTAATCATCTTCTCAGCAATCTTGCGAAGCTCTTTGGCGCGAGCGTCTGTCGTTGTGATTTTCTCGTGATCGAGCAGCGAGGTCACCATGTTGCGCATCATCGCTTTGCGATGGCTTGAATTACGGCCGAGTTTCCTGCCCGATATTTTGTGACGCATGTTACTTGTCCTTTCTACACTCTATATCTGATGAAGAGCTCAGATGTGCTCCTCGCTCTTCTCAATCATTTTAATATACTCAGGGTCGGGAAAATTCTCAAAAAACATGCCAAGAGTCAGGTTCATGTCAGAAAGAATATCTTTGATTTCATTGAGCGATTTGCGCCCGAAGTTCTGAGTCTTAAGCATCTCAGCTTCAGATTTCTGAACCAAGTCGCCAATCAGTCTGATGTTAGCATTTTTAAGACAATTAGCACTTCGAACCGAGAGCTCAAGCTCTTCAACCGAGCGGTAAAGATTCTCATTGATCCGCTTGATCCCTTCATCCTGAACCTTTTCTGCCGGCTCTTGATCTTCATCAAAGTTGATGAAAATCTGCATCTGATCCTTGAGGATTTTTGCAGCATAAGCAACAGCATCATCAGGACGAACGCTTGCATCAGTATGAACTTCGATCGTCAACTTGTCATAATTGGTAATCTGCCCGACACGAGCATTGGTCACCAGATAATTAACTTTCTGGATAGGTGAAAACAGCGCATCGATCGGAATAGTACCGACAGGGGCGTTCTCATCGCGATTGCGCTCGGCCGGGACGTAACCCTTGCCAAGCGATACAACCATCTCCATTTCGAGATCACACTCTTTACCGCAAGTCGCGATATGATGCTCAGGGTTAAGAACTTCAACCTGAGAATCCGTCACGATATCAGCCGCAGTAATGACACCCGCACCTTTTTTTACAATCCTGATATTGCGACTCTCGTCACCATGAATCTTGACCTTTACACCCTTTAGATTCAGGATGATATCAGTCACATCTTCTGTTACAGCGGCGATGGTCGAGAACTCATGCAAGACGTCCTTGATACGAACCGAAGTAATCGCCGCACCCTGCAATGATGAAAGAAGAATACGCCTTAGCGCATTACCAAGCGTTGTACCGAAACCGCGTTCAAATGGTTCAGCATAAAACTTACCGTAAGCGTCTGTCAGGGAGCTAGTCTCTACCTGAAGTCGTTTCGGCTTGATAAGTTCTCTCCAGTTTTTATACATTCGTTGCCTCCGCGTGAGGTTGCAATCGTCAGCGAATCCTAGCTGGATTACTTAGAGTAGAGTTCGACGATTAACTGCTCCTGGAACACAGGAGTCGTCATTTCAGCACGGATCGGCAAAGTCTTAACCGTCCCCTTGAAAGCATCGCGCTCAAGCTCGACCCAGGAAGGAATGCCACGTCGCATGACACCATCCAGAGATTCATTGATACAGACGACTGCGCGACTTTTCTCACGAACCTCTATTACATCACCAAGGCGAACCTGAAAGGATGGAATATCGACTTTTCGACCGTTAACCAGGAAATGCCCATGACGGACCAACTGACGTGATTCACTTCTGGAGGTCGCAAAACCGAGGCGATAAACAATGCTATCCAGACGCCGCTCAAGCGAGACCAGAAGATTCTCCCCTGTTACACCTTTTGTCCGGTCAGCCTTTTTAAAATATTCGCGGAACTGCTTTTCGAGCAGACCATAAGTACGCTTCACACGCTGTTTTTCACGCAACTGGGTGCCATAGTCAGACACTTTGATACGTCCCTGGCCATGTTGACCCGGAGCATAATTGCGGCGCTCGATTGCACACTTATCAGTATGGCAACGATCACCTTTCAAAAATAGTTTCATGCCTTCCCTTCTGCACAGACGGCAGACGGAACCTGTATATCTAGCCAACGTCGTTCTCCTTTATTCGCTTAAACTCTTCGGCGCTTCGGCGGACGGCAACCGTTGTGAGGAATCGGGGTCACGTCCTTGATCAGGGTGATCGTCAAACCGGCTGTCTGTAAAGCACGTAGAGCCGATTCACGCCCGGAACCGGGCCCCTTAACACGAACTTCCAGACCACGCATTCCATGTTCCTGAGCTTTTTTAGCAGCAGTTTCAGCCGCAATAGATGCCGCAAAAGGAGTACTTTTACGAGAACCTTTAAAGCCTTGGCCACCGGCAGTTGCCCAGGAGATCACATTACCGCTGATGTCGGTAATTGTAATAACAGTATTGTTGAATGTCGCCTGGATATGGGCTATGCCCGTTGCAACATTCTTCTTCTCAGACTTTTTTCTTACTTTTCTACCAGGCTTAGCCATGGTTCCTCCACCTTATTTCTTCTTACCGGCAACAGTCTTACGGGGACCTTTGCGGGTACGTGCATTTGTCTTAGTCTTCTGTCCGCGTACCGGCAGTCCACGACGGTGACGCAATCCCCGATAACATCCAAGGTCCATAAGACGCTTAATATTGACCGCCGTTTCACGACGCAGATCACCTTCAACCTGACAATCACGATCAATAGTTTCACGAAGTTTTGAAACTTCTGACTCGGTCAGATCATCAGAGCGAGTGCTCGGATCGACGCCAGCAGTTGCAAGAATTCTCTGAGATGAAGAACGCCCAACACCAAAAATATAGGTTAAAGCGACTACAATCCGTTTGTTTTTAGGTAAATCAATACCAGAAATACGTGCCAATGTCTGATCCTCCTATCCCTGTCTCTGCTTATGCTTAGGATTCTCGCAGATCACTCTAACGACCCCCTTGCGCTTGACAATTTTGCACTTATCACAAATTGCCTTAACTGAAGCTCGGACTTTCATAGCGTGTTCCTTTTTCACTAATCGACCAGTTACGGTCATAATTATGTTTAATCTTCCCTGCTCACAAACGGGTGAGAATTTCAGGGCCATTATCTGTTATCGCAATCGTATGCTCAAAATGACAGGAGAACTTATTATCACGGGTTACAGCTGTCCAGCCATCTTGTAAAACCTTTACTTCTGGGCCACCGACATTAACCATCGGCTCTATCGCCAGGGTCATCCCATGCTTCAGTCGAACCCCCTGTCCCGGAGTGCCATAATTCGGAACCTGTGGAGCTTCGTGTAACTTTCGACCGATACCATGTCCAACAAAATCGCGGACAACACTGAACCCGCCAGCCTCAACCGTTGACTGTACGGCGCACGATATATCCGACAATCGGTTGCCAACAATCGCTGAACAAATCGCAGCCTCAAGCGAGTTTTCGGTGACACTCAATAATTGTTGTGTTGATTTATCTATACTACCGACCGGATAGGTAAATGCTGAATCACCATAAAACCCGTCGTACAACACACCAAAATCAATACTCAAAATATCCCCATCAACCAGCGGAACATCACTTGGAAAGCCATGGACTACTTTCTCATTAGGTGATGCGCAAATTGTATAAGGGAACCCCCCGTACCCTTTGAATGCCGGAACAGCTTTTCTTTTCAAACACTCAGACTCAGCCAACAGGTCCAACTCTCTGGTGGTCACTCCCGGCTTAATTTTCTCGCGGAGCAGATGTAATATTTCTGCAACCATCTGGCCCGCAATACGCATTTTTTTAAGATCATGCGCAGACTTAATAGAAATCAAAATCAGTTTACCTTTAGAAGATCTAGCATTTGATGTTGAACGATATCAATATCCTGCATACCGTCGAGCTCTTTCAACAAACCTGTCGAGCGATAATAGTCAACCAGAGGAACGGTCTGCTCATGGTAAACATCTAATCGTTTGCGAATCGTCGATTCCCGATCATCATCCCGTTGAAACAATTCCCCAGAGCAAGCGTTGCAAATACCCTCAGAATCAGACGGATCAAAAGTGACATGATAACCACGACCACAATTCCGACACGTTCGGCGCCCCGTTAAACGAACAATCAGAGCTTCGACATCGACGTTCAATGAAACAACAGCATCAAGGGGCTTATTCAGCCTCTCTAGGCTTGCACCAAGAGCATCTGCCTGAGGAACTGTGCGCGGGAAACCGTCCAGGATAAACCCGTTATCACAATCAGGTTTTTGCAAACGTTCGTTGACAATCCCTACAACCACTTCATCCGGAACCAGTTCCCCGGCATCCATACAGCCTTTGGCTTTGAGCCCCATAGGGGTCCCCTCTTTAACCGCAGCGCGCAAGATATCCCCGGTCGAAATTTGCGGAATACCGAAACGATCCATCAACATCTTGGCCTGGGTCCCTTTTCCGGCCCCGGGTGGTCCTAGTAAAATCAATTTCATAACAAAAACACCATTAACCTCGACGTCCCTTAAGCGTAACACCCTGCATGAACCCTTCATAAGAACGAGAGACCAGGTGCGACTCGATCTGCGACGCCGTATCAAGACCAACGCCGACAACAATCAGTAATGAGGTCCCTCCGAAATAGAAGGGGACATTAAACTGCCCGTAAAGGATTGTCGGCAGAACACAGACTGCTGATATATACAGAGCCCCGGCAAACGTGATGCGATTTAAAACCGTATCAATATACTCTACTGTCGCTTTGCCCGGACGAATACCTGGTACATACCCACCTTGATTCTTGATGTTTTCAGCGACATCAACCGGGTTAAATGTTACAGCCGTGTAGAAGTAACAGAAAAAGATGATTGCTGCAACAAAAATTAAATTATACATCCAGTGCGTCGGCACCATGACATCGGCAATCGACTTCACCCACGGGACATCAACCATACTCGCAATGGTTGCCGGAAACATGATAATCGAACTGGCAAAGATCGGCGGAATGACGCCACTCATATTTATCTTAAGCGGGAGATGGCTGGTTTGGCCACCAACGGCCCGGGCTCCGACCTGACGTTTGGCATAATGAATCGGCAGACGACGTTGGGCACGCTCCATAAAAACAATAAACGCGATAACAGCAAGCATAACGCCAAGGACAAGAATAGCCGCAAACAGTGTCAGTTCGCCCGTTGACATCAAACGAGCTGAATTAACAATCGCGCCAGGCATGGTGGCAACAATCCCGGCGAAAATGATCAGGGAAATCCCGTTACCGATTCCGCGTTCCGTGATCTGCTCACCAAGCCACATGATGAACGCTGTACCAGCCGTCAACGTTATGACAGTCATTAAGATGAAAGCGACGCCTGGATTCGGGACAACCATGTCACCTGCGGGACCACGCATCGTCTGTAAGCCGAAAGCGATACCGGTCCCCTGCACAACGGAAAGAATTACAGTACCGTAGCGGGTCCACTTCGTAATCGTCTTGCGCCCCTGCTCACCCTCTTTTGACAGACGCTGAACCGGCTCAAACACGACCGTGAGAAGCTGGAGAATAATAGAAGCGCTGATATACGGCATAATGCCGAGAGCAAAGATAGCAAGACGTTCCAGAGCACCACCAGTAAAAGCACTAACGAGACCGAGTAGATTACCTTCTGACCCGGCAAAAAAGCCCGACAGAACAGTGGCATCAATTCCAGGAGTTGGAATATGACAACCCACCCTGTAAATAGCCAGCATACCGAGAGTAAACAAGATACGGCGTCTGAGCTCAGGGATACTGAAGATGTTCCGGACAATAGCTATCAATTTAGAGTACCTCTACAGTGCCGCCAGCAGCTTCTATTTTGGCTACTGCTGATCCGCTAAATTTATGAGCCTTAACTGTCAAGGCGACGGTCAATTCCCCTGTTGCCAGAATTTTCACACCATCTTTAACCGCGCCGACAAGGCCGGTTTTGGTCAACGCTTCGAGGTCAACAATACTACCTGCCTCAAAATTAGCGAGATCCTGAAGATTGACCAAAGCATAAACCTTCTTATTTTGTGAGAAAAAACCACGTTTAGGAAGACGTCTTTGAAGGGGCATCTGGCCGCCTTCAAATCCAGGCTTTACACCGCCGCCGGACCTGGCATTCTGACCTTTATGGCCTTTACCAGAAGTTTTTCCAGTCCCCGACCCAGGGCCGCGTCCAATCCGTTTACGATTTTTAGTTGAGCCGATTGCCGGCTTAAGATTACTCAGATCCATAGCACACTTCCTAGTCTGTTCAGTCTTCAACAGTTACCATATGAGAGACTTTGCGAATCATACCGCGAATCTCCGGGGTGTCTTGCAACACAACGGTCTTGTGTAGTTTGGTCAGGCGAAGGCCTTTAAGCACCCGCGAAAAATACTCGTTGCGACCGATAGCACTCTTTTTCAGTGTGACCTTTATATCTCCGGCCATCATGATCTCCTCATTATTCCTAAATTATTCGCCGGAAACAATTCCGCGACGTGCCAGAATCTGTTCTGCACTCTTCAACTGTGACAGAGCATTCAGAGTTGCTTTGACAGAGTTATGCGGATTATTTGACCCCAGGCATTTTGACAGGATGTCGTGTACACCGGCAACTTCAAGAACCGCACGAATCGGACCACCGGCAATAACTCCGGTTCCCTCGGAAGCAGGTTTGAGCAAGACTTTTCCTGCACCGAACTTGCCAATAACATCATACGGGATAGTACGACGATCAAGCGGGACAGTAATCAAGCTTTTGCGCGCCTTCTCAACCCCTTTACGAATCGCCTCAGGCACCTCTTTCGCTTTGCCCAAACCATATCCGACCCTACCATTGCCGTCTCCAACAACAACCAAGGCAGAGAAGCTAAAACGCCGACCTCCTTTTACAACTTTGGAGCAGCGATTGATATGGATGACGCGATCCGTCATTTCCATCTCATTTGTTTCGATCTTCTGTCGCATCAACTGGTACTCCTTTAGTTAAAAGGTCAGCCCGGCTTCCCGTGCAGCATCAGCCAGCGCTTTAACGCGGCCATGGTACAGGAAACCGTTACGGTCAAATACGACCTGCTTGATGTTATTATCCAGAGCAATTTTAGCGATTGCTGTCCCAACTGCCTTGGCAGCCTCGACATTTCCGGAAGATTTCAAGTCACCGACGATAACCTTGCTGACAGTAGATGCTGCAGCAAGAGTTTTTCCGGTCACGTCTTCAATAATTTGCGCATAAATATGCTTGGAACTACGGAAGACACTCAAACGCGGGCGCTCTTTTGTCCCACGGATATTGCGTCTTACACGGGCTTGTCTTTTAGCACGTGCCTGACGTCTCTCTTCAGAGGCATTCACGGTCAATCTCCTTCTTCAAACAGCATTAGGCTTTATTTTTTGCCGGCCTTACCGGCCTTGCGGACAATGCGCTCATCTGCGTACTTGATCCCTTTACCCTTGTAGGGTTCAGGCTCACGGAAGGAACGAATTTTAGCCGCTGTTGCACCAACAAGTTCCTTATCGATACCACTCACAACAATCTTATTCGCTTTGGCATCCACCACGGCAGCAATCCCATCTGGAATCGGATAATTAATCGGGTGTGAATAACCTATGGCTAAATTCAGAACATTCCCCTTCATTTCCGCACGGTAACCGACACCGTTAAGCTCCAAGGCCTTCTGGAATCCGGTGTTTACACCATCTACCATGTTAGCGATCAGAGCCCGAGTCAGGCCATTAAGGGCAGCCTTCTCATGCGGGTTCTCCGGCGGGCAGATACGTACCACATCTACATCAACTTCAATATTGACAGTGGCAGGCAAAACACGCTTCAGAGTCCCTTTCGGTCCTTGTACGGTAATCTCTGCATCCGCGAGTGCGACTTTGACGCCACTCGGTATCGTAATAGGCTTTTTGCCAATTCGGGACATGAATCTACTCCTTGACTAGTCATGGGGTTACCAGACTGTACAAATAACCTCACCACCAACCTGCGCTTCGCGGGCTGCTTCGCCGTGCATCACACCCCTGGAAGTGGAGATAATGGCACAACCGAGGCCGTTCTTGACCTTCGGGATTTCGTCTTTACCGACATAAAAATGACGGCTTGGAGTCGAAATGCGCTTGATCTCATTTATCACAGGGACATTGTCCGCATCATACTTGAGGTAAATACGAAGGATACCTTGCTTATCATCAGCAGTCACCTTCAAATTCTTGATATATCCCTGATCCCGTAAAACTGTTGCGACCGCTTCTTTTAATGTAGAAGCAGGCATATCCAGTTTGGGGTGTCTCGCATTGCCCGCGTTACGAATACGGGTCAGTAAATCTGCGATCGGATCCGTCATTCCCATGGATTCGACTCCTTATCTCTTTTACCAGCTCGACTTGATGACGCCTGGAAGTTTGCCTTCGGATGCCAGTTTACGCAGGCAGATCCGACACATGTTGAATTTACGATAATAGGCCCGCGAACGTCCGCAGAGGGGGCAACGATTGTACTCCCTGACCTTAAATTTGCCTGGCCGGTTGGCCTTGTTAATCAATGATTTTTTTGCCACTTTTTCCTCCGCCTCACGCGTAAACTATTTCCTGAAGGGCATTCCCATTTTTATAAGCAGTGCACGTCCCTGTTCGTCGGTTTTAGCCGTCGTAACAATGGTGACGTTCATCCCTTTGATTTTATCGATTGTATCGAGATCAATCTCAGGAAAAATAATCTGCTCCCGGATGCCGAGTGTATAGTTGCCGCGCCCATCAAAAGCTTTCCTTGAGACACCTTTGAAGTCACGAACACGGGGAAGAGCAACATTAATGAGTCGATCGAGAAACTCATATGCATGCAGACGACGCAGGGTTACTGAACAACCGATCGGCATCCCTTCACGCAGTTTGAACTGGGCAATCGAACGTCTGGCTTTATTAATAACAGCCTTTCGACCGGTGATTCTGCCGAGCTCTTCAACACCCGATTCCAAAATCTTGATATTTTGAATCGCCTCCCCGAGGCCCATGTTGATAACAACTTTCTCAACACGCGGAACTTCCATCACGTTTTTCAACTGAAGTTCCTTAAGTAGCTCAGGAAGCATTTCCTTCTGATATTTTTCTTTCAGTCTGGCCATGGAAATCTCCGTTACTTGTCCACAATCTCGTTGCATTTTTTGCAAAAGCGGACCTTGCTGTCATCATTGAGGGTACGCATGCCGGTTCTAACCGCGGCGCTACAAGAAGAACAGACCAACTGGACTTTACAAATATCCAGAGATGCCTCCTTCTCAATAATTCCGCCTTCACTATTCTGCTGGTTTGGCCGTGTATGCCGCTTAACCATGTTGACATTCTCAACAACAACACGACCTTTTTCAGACATAACCTTTAAAATTCTACCGGTCTTGCCTTTGTCCTTCCCGGACAGGATCGCAACTGTATCGTCTTTTTTGACATGAAGCTTTGTTACCGCCATTGTTTCTCTCCCAAATCCCGTTACAGCACTTCAGGGGCGAGCGACACGATTTTCATGTAACGCTTTGCCCGAAGTTCTCGTGCAACTGGTCCGAATATACGGGTACCGACCGGCTCTCCTGCTGCGCTAATCACAACAGCGGAGTTGTTATCAAAACGAATCAAAGACCCGTCTGAACGATTGACTTCTTTTCGGGTTCGGACAATGACCGCCTTGACAATATCACCCTTTTTCACTTTGGAATTAGGGATGGCTTCCTTGACCGAACAGATGACAACATCACCTATCGCTGCGTACTTGCGCTTTGAACCGCCGGGAACCTTAATGCAAAAGAGTTTCCGAGCTCCGGAATTGTCAGCAATATCAAGCATAGATTGCATCTGAATCATGGTTCTTATCTCCTAAACGGTCAATTTTTTTTCCAGGATCTCGCGAACCTTCCAACGCTTATCGCGGGACAAGGGGCGTGACTCGACTATCAACACTTTGTCGCCAATGGCGCAGGAGTTATCGGCATCATGTGCCTTGTACTTTACGTTCCGCTTCATGTGTTTCAGGTAGACGGGATGTTTGACAATCTGCTCGACTTTTACGACGATAGTCTTGTCCATTTTGTCGCTTGAAACAATCCCGACTTGTGTTTTTCGATTTCCACGCAGATTCATGGTCGTCCTCAAATTCTCTTAAGCGCTTTTTTCGCGCAGCACAGTTTTTACACGTGCAATGTCTTTTTTAGCCTGGCTGACCCGGACCGTATTCTCAAGATGCCCAGTGTGGAGTTGAAAGCGGAGATTAAACAACTCCTGATTCAATTCCTCATTTTTCTTTTCGAGCTCTTCAACGCTGAGGTCCCTAATTTCACTAGCCTTCATGGGAATCCTCCTCTCTACTTACAAACTTGGTTTTTATCGGCAGTTTATGAGCAGCGAGACGAAACGCCTCACGAGCGATACTCTCGTCAATGCCGGTCATTTCATACAAAATCATACCTGGCCGGATGACAGCTACCCAACTATCAGGGGAACCTTTTCCTTTACCCATACGGGTTTCAGCAGGTTTGCTTGTGAGCGACTTATCCGGAAAAGCGCGAATCCAAATTTTTCCGCCACGCTTAACATAACGAGTCATCGCACGACGAGCAGCTTCAATTTGACGGGCCGACAACCAACCACGATCAAGCGCCTGCAGTCCGAAATCTCCGAAGTTGAGCTCCGTTCCGCCGGGGTTGGATCCCTTCATCCGGCCTTTAAACGTTTTTCTGTATTTAACCTTCTTTGGCATTAACATGAAGCCAGACTCCTATCTATAAAAACTTACTTCGGCTGATTTTGTGTAAGGATTTCACCTTTAAAAATCAAGACCTTGACACCAATGATGCCGTAAGTGGTCTTCGCCTCTGCAAAACCGTAATCAATATCAGCCCGTAAAGTATGCAACGGCACACGGCCTTCACGATACCATTCAGTACGACTCATTTCAGCACCACCGAGTCGACCGGAACAATTAATTTTGATCCCTTGAGCACCAAATTTCAGTGCTTGGCCAACCGATTTTTTCATCGCTCGACGAAAGGCTATACGCCGCTCCATCTGTAAGGCCACACTCTCAGCAACGAGCTGAGCATCAACTTCAGGCTTACGCACTTCCTGAATATTGATAAAGATCTCAGTATCGGTGAGCCTGGCTAGTTCTTTTTTAAGAACATCAACCTCTGAACCCTTTTTGCCGATGATAATACCCGGACGAGCCGCAAAGATATGAATTTTGGTTTTACTCGATGCCCGCTCAAATTCAATCTTTGAAATACCTGCATGATAAAGACGCTTCTTCAGGTACTTGCGAAGTTTGATATCTTCGTGGAGTAACTTGGCATAATCTGTCTCGGCGTACCACCGGGATTCCCAGGTACGTATAACGCCAAGACGGAAACCTATTGGATGAACTTTCTGGCCCAAACCTACACCTCCTAAGGTATATTATTTTTCGTCAAGCACGACAGTGATGTGACTGGTCGGCTTACGAATCTTGGTCGCACGACCCTGGGCACGTGGCATGAACCGTTTAAGAGCAGGTCCCTGGTCTACTGTAACCATCTTAACAAACAGTCTATCCACATCATCAACACCGCGCTGCTCAGCATTTGCGATTGCTGAACTGAGCAATGATGAAACAATGGCTGCCGATTTTTTCGGCGAGAACTTCAGAATATCTAATGCGTCTTGAACACCAGCTCCGCGGATCATATCGACAACCAGTCGTGTCTTCTGCGGAGAGAGTCGCACAAATTTAAGTACAGCTTTTGCTTCCATGAAAAACTCCTTTTTCAACCCTTTTTAGCGTTTACCTTTTCTATCGGATCCATGTCCGTAGTAGGTACGGGTCGGGGCGAATTCACCCAGCTTGTGTCCAACCATGTTTTCAGACACAAATACCGGGATAAACTTTCGACCATTATGAACTGCAAAAGTGAGTCCGACGAACTCCGGGAAAATAGTCGAGCGACGGGACCAAGTCTTAATGACTTTGTGCGACCCTGGTTCAAATGCATCAACCTTGCGCTGCAAACCGTCCTGAATATATGGTCCTTTTTTTATCGATCTAGCCACTGACTTCTCCTCTATTTACAATGACGAATTTCTATTTTTTCCGACGACGGACAATAAATCGATCCGTCCGCTTATTCGAACGAGTCTTATACCCTTTGGTCGGAACACCCCAAGGTGTAACCGGGTGACGCCCACCAGAACTCTTACCTTCACCACCACCGTGCGGATGATCAACCGGGTTCATGGCAACACCACGAGACTGCGGACGTTTTCCAAGCCAACGATTACGACCAGCCTTACCGACCTTGATGTTATCATGGTCGGTATTTCCAACCTGACCAATAGTTGCACAACAAGCCTGAAGAACGAGACGAACTTCGCCTGACGGGAGTCGCAGTTGAGCGTACTTACCCTCTTTGGCCGCAAGCAGAGCATAGGTTCCTGCACTACGAGCTAATTGTCCACCCTTGCCAATCTTCATCTCAATGTTGTGGATCCAGGTTCCCAAAGGAATCGATCGGATCGACATCGCGTTGCCAGTAATAATATCTGCGGTCTCACTGGCTACAACAACATCACCAACCTTGATACCGACCGGGGCAATAATATAACGTTTCTCACCATCAGCGTAAATGAGCAGGGCGAGACGTGCCGAACGATTAGGATCGTATTCGACAGAAACAATTTTCGCCGGAATCTCTTTTTTGTCACGCTTGAAATCGATGATTCTATACTTGCGCTTATGCCCACCACCAGTGTGACGCTTTGTGATCCGGCCGTTGTTATTTCGACCACCACTCTTTGAAAGAGGTGCAAGCAGCGATTTCTCAGGACGATCCGTGGTGATTTCCTCGAAAGTCGAGGAGGTCATCCCACGGCGGCCGGGAGAGGTCGGCTTATAGCTTTTGATCCCCATTATACTAACTCCGTTCCAATAAGTTTCAGTCTGTTAAACGCCCAAGAAGTCAATGTCACTACCAGCGGCCAGTGTTACATAGGCTTTTTTGCGATTTGATCGCTTACCAAATGTCTTACCAACTCGCTTGACTTTCCCTATGGCTACAAGGGTCTTTACGTTCTCGACCTTGACATCGAATGCCTTCTCTATGGCCTGCTTGATCTCGACCTTGTTGGCGTTCATTGCAACCTCAAAGGCGACAACCTGTGCAGATTCCCTCAGTTGACTCGTCTTTTCGGTAATCAGCGGCTTTTTTATAATCTGATGAAGAGGCTTCATTATGCTAACGCTCCTTCCAGCTTGGCAACGGCTTCTTCAGTAATAAGTATATTGCGATACTTCATTACATCAAAGACGTTGACGCCGTCCGTACGCAGAACTTTTACATGCGGAATATTGCGTGCAGATAGTTCAACGTTGGCATTCTCGTCCCCGACGACAATTAAAACATTGTTGAGCTCGAAAAGACCCAACACTTCAGCAAAGGACTTAGTGCTGACCTGCTCTACCTGAAGCTGATTCAAGACAGTCAATGTACCAGTTTTGAAGCGGAGTGAAAGTGCACTTTTTAAAGCACCCTTTTTCACCTTGCGATTCAACTTAAAACTGTAGTCGCGCGGTGAAGGCCCGAAAGCCGTACCACCACCGACAAAATGCGGTGCAGTTGGCGTTCCTTGACGGGCATTACCTGTGCCTTTTTGTTTAAAAGGCTTCTTGCCACCGCCACGGACTTCGGCCCGACATTTAGTCTTGACCGTCCCTTGACGACGTGCAGCAAGCTGGTAACGGACCATATCATGAATCAGATATCCCTTGACGTCAGTGTCAAACACCTCGTCGTTGAGCTCACGCTCCGAGACCTGCTTCCGGTCCATGTCGTATACAGCAATTTTTGCCATGTTCTAACTCCTAAACCCCTGGGAGGTCATTTATTTGGCAACAGCCTTCACTGCCTTCTGAATCACCACCACACTGTTTTTGGCTCCAGGGATAGCACCCTTAACCAGGATGATATTCTCGTCGGCACGAATCGCAACAACCTCAAGATTTTGAATTGTCGCACGTACATTACCCATCTGACCAGCCATCTTTTTACCCTTGAAGACCTTTGAAGGGGTCGCACTCTGGCCAATAGATCCACCGTGGCGGTGAAACTTTGAGCCATGAGTCGCACGCCCGCCGGAGAATCCCCAACGCTTGATAACACCTTGAAAACCTTTACCCTGAGTCGTCCCCAACACATCGATGATATCGCCAGCAGAAAAAAGAGAGCCACAAGTGACTTCATCTCCAACCTGATAGTCATCAACATTGACCGCCAGAATCTCTTTCAGGTGCGTAAAAGCACCTTTGGCGACCTTACGAAAGAGCCCCATTTCAGGCTTATTCACACGGTGTGCACTCTTGGGTATAAAACCAAGTTGAAGAGCGTTATAACCGTCGGTTGCATCGGTCTTCTTCTGCAAAACCGTACACGGTCCAGCTTCGATGACCGTCACGGGGATCCGTCGACCGTCTACAGCAAAGACCTGAGTCATGCCGAGTTTTTTTCCCAATATTCCCTTAATCATTGTACGTACCTTTATTTAGCTTTCGCTGTTGACTTTGGGCTTTAGAGTTTAATTTCGACATCCACACCAGCCGACAGGTCAAGCTTCATCAACGCATCGACCGTCTGTTGAGTCGGCTCAACGATGTCGAGCAGACGCTTATGAGTGCGCATTTCAAACTGCTCACGACTCTTTTTGTCAACATGAGGTCCACGAAGTACACAATACTTATTGATCACAGTCGGCAATGGTACCGGTCCTGCAATACGAGCACCAGTCCGCTTAGCCGTATCAACGATCTCGTTTACCGAGACGTCGAGCAACTTATGATCGTACGCCTTCAACCTGATTCTGATTTTCTGGCTTTGCATCTGTTACCTCGTCTTTACTCAATAATTTTCGAAACAACACCGGCGCCAACAGTCCGGCCACCTTCGCGTATTGCGAAACGCAGACCCTCATCCATGGCGATCGGAGTGATCAGGTCAACATTCATAGCGATATTATCACCAGGCATGACCATCTCAACCCCTTCCGGAAGCTCACATACACCGGTTACATCGGTGGTCCGGAAGTAAAACTGCGGACGATACCCTTTAAAGAACGGGGTATGACGACCACCCTCTTCTTTGGTCAGGATGTAAGCTTCGGCTGCAAACTTGGTGTGGGGCTTGATGCTACCCGGCTTGGCCAGGACCTGACCACGCTCGATATCTTCACGCTTCACACCGCGGAGCAGGATGCCGCAGTTGTCGCCAGCCTGACCTTGATCGAGAAGCTTGCGGAACATCTCGACACCGGTGACAACCGATTTGGCTGTCGCCTTCATACCGACAATCTCAATCTCTTGCTGAATCTTGATGATGCCACGCTCGACACGACCGGTTGCGACAGTGCCACGTCCGGAAATCGAGAAGACATCTTCTACCGGCATCAGAAAAGGACGATCAACGGCACGCTCCGGCTCAGGAATGTAGCTATCACAAGCAGCCATCAGTTCCAGAATCTTGTTCTTGCCGATTTCGTCATCACGACCTTCCAGGGCGGCCAGAGCACTACCGTGGATGACTGGGATATCGTCACCAGGAAAATCATAGGAAGTGAGCAGCTCGCGAACTTCGAGTTCGACCAGTTCCATCAGCTCTTCGTCGTCAACCATATCAGACTTGTTCAGGAACACGACTATCGACGGGACACCGACCTGACGGGCGAGCAGGATATGCTCACGGGTCTGAGGCATCGGGCCATCAGCCGCCGAACAGACCAGAATTGCGCCGTCCATCTGTGCCGCACCGGTGATCATGTTCTTAACATAGTCAGCATGACCCGGGCAGTCGACGTGAGCATAATGACGGTTCTCGGTCTCGTACTCGACGTGCGCTGTTGCGATGGTAATACCACGCTCGCGCTCTTCAGGAGCATTGTCAATCTGATCAAAAGCCTTGACTTCGCCCTTGCCCATCAACTCGGACAACACCTTGGTGATGGCAGCAGTCAGGGTGGTTTTGCCATGGTCAACATGACCGACGGTACCAATATTGACATGCGGTTTTGTTCTATCGTATTTTTCTTTGGCCATTTGTCTGCTCCTTTAATCTCTACCCGCGAACTTTCGCGATTATTTCTTCGGAAATCGATGACGGAACCTTCTCATAGTGATCGAAAACCATTGTATAGGTCGCACGGCCCTGAGTTGCACTTCGCAGATCGGTGGAATAACCGAACATGTTAGAAAGAGGGACATGAGCATCAACAACCTGTGCGCTACCGCGCATCTCCATCCCCATAACCTTGCCGCGACGACTACTGAGATCACCCATGACATCACCCATATACTCTTCAGGGACAACAACCTCAACGGCCATGACCGGCTCGAGAATAATCGGACCCGCCTTGGCAGTTCCTGCCTTGAATCCCAGAGAACCGGCAATTTTGAACGCCATCTCCGAGGAGTCAACTTCATGAAAGGAACCGTCGTAACAGGTTACCTTGACATCTTCAATCGGGTAACCAGCGAGGATTCCATTCAGAGATGCTTCTTGTGCACCTTTGCCGACAGCCGGAATATACTCTTTAGGAATAGCACCGCCTTTGATGGCATCAACAAATTCGAAGCCCTTACCCGTCTCTTGCGGCTCAATCTTGAGCCAGCAATCGCCGTACTGACCACGACCACCGGACTGGCGAGCAAACTTACCCTGAACTTCAACCATTTTAGTAATGGTCTCACGATAAGCAACCTGCGGGGCGCCGACACTCGCTTCAACCTTGTATTCACGTTTAAGCCGGTCGATGATGATCTCGAGATGCAGTTCGCCCATCCCCGAAAGAATGGTCTGCCCGGTCTCGTCATCGGTGCGGACACGCAGCGAAGGGTCTTCGGCCAACAGTCTACCGAGGGCAGTACCGAGCTTCTCCTGGTCACTCTTTGTTTTCGGTTCGATTGCGATATGAATAACCGGCTCAGGAAAGTCCATAGACTCGAGAAGGCACGGCTTATCTAAAGAGCAAAGGGTATCGCCGGTTGTTGTGTACTTCATGCCGACAGCCGCAGCAATATCTCCGGCATAAACCTGTTTAATCTCTTCGCGCTTATTGGCGTGCATTTTCAACAAACGGCCGAAACGCTCTTTCTTCCCTTTGGTCGAGTTCAAGATAGTAGCTCCTGACTCTGCAATACCTGAGTAGACGCGAAAGAAGCAAAGCTGGCCGACAAACGGGTCGGTCATGATCTTGAATGCAAGCGACGCAAACGGTCCGTTATCATCAGCCGGGCGGGTCAACGGTTCATCATTGTCCGGGTTGGCCCCAGAGATGGCAGCGACGTCGATTGGCGACGGCATGTAGTCGACAACAGCATCAAGCAGGGTCTGAACACCCTTGTTTTTGAAAGCCGAACCACATAAAACAGGATTAATAGAGAGATTGATGGTTGCAGTGCGAATCCCTGTCTTGAGCTCATCCACTGAGATCTCATCACCGGAGAGATACTTCTCCATCAACGACTCATCACTGGAACAGACTTCCTCTATGAGAAATTCACGGGCAACCGCTACTTCAGCAGCATACTCTTCCGGAATTTCCATAACTTCATACTCGGCACCGAGAGACTCATTATTCCAGACAATCGCCTTTTGAGCGACCAGGTCGATAACACCTCGGAAATATTCTTCTTTACCTATTGGGATTTGAATTGGCACCGGATTGGCACCGAGACGCTCTTTAATCATGTCCACACCGCGCGTAAAATCTGCACCGATGCGGTCCATCTTATTAATGAATGCGATTCGCGGAACCCCGTACTTGTCAGCCTGACGCCAGACTGTTTCAGACTGCGGCTCAACGCCACCGACGGAACAGAAAACAGCAACAGCACCATCCAACACCTTCAGGGAACGCTCAACCTCAATAGTGAAGTCGACGTGACCGGGAGTGTCAATAATATTGACGCGGTGTTCTTTCCAAAAGCAGGTGGTTGCAGCCGAAGTAATGGTAATACCACGCTCCTGCTCCTGAACCATCCAGTCCATGGTGGCGGCGCCGTCATGGACCTCACCAATCTTATGGGAAATTCCTGTATAATAGAGGACACGCTCTGTCGTCGTCGTTTTACCGGCGTCGATGTGTGCCATAATACCGATGTTACGTGTATTTTTAAGTGCTACTAAGCGGGCCACGGCTTAAAACCTTCCAGACAGTTGCGTTGTTACCAACGATAATGAGCAAAGGCCTTGTTAGCCTCGGCCATACGATGCACGTCTTCCTTCTTCTTGACCGCAGCACCGCGGTTATTGGCAGCGTCCATCAATTCTGCCGCCAAACGCTCCTGCATGGTCTTCTCACCACGGGAACGGGAGTAGCTGATCAACCAGCGCAAAGCAAGGGCATTGCGTCGGTCCGAAGCCACCTCAATTGGAACCTGATAGGTCGAACCACCGACTCGGCGGGATTTAACCTCAAGCATAGGGCGGACATTCTCGATCGCCTTCTTAAAGATAGGCAGGGCATCATCACCGGCACGCTCATTAACCAGATCAAGAGCTGCATAAACAATACGCTCCGCAGTGCTCCGCTTTCCATCCAACATCAAGCTGTTGATAAACTTGGCAAGCAGCTTATCGTTGAACTTAGGATCGGGCAGAACAATTCGTTTTGGAACTTCTCTTCTTCTCGGCATAATAACCTCTCAGCCTCTACGATTCATTACTTCGGCCGCTTGGCACCGTACTTAGAACGGCCCTGACGACGATCTTTAACACCAGCCAAGTCCAGGGTGCCACGCACTGTATGATAGCGCACACCCGGCAAGTCTTTAATACGACCGCCACGGATCAAAACCACGGAGTGCTCCTGAAGGTTATGACCGACACCAGGGATGTATGACGTTACAACAATACCATTCGTCAACCGCACACGAGCTACTTTACGTAACGCAGAGTTCGGCTTCTTTGGCGTAGTTGTGTACACCCTAGTACAGACACCGCGCTTCTGAGGACTTGCCTGCAGAGCTGGTGCTGTTGTTTTCTTAGTTTTTTTCTTACGACCAATGCGAATCAACTGATTGATAGTCGGCATCTATTCATACTCCCGAAAATCGCTATTCATTAAGTAAAAGAACAAAGGTTCTCCCGAGATTTCTCTAAGAGGGGAAAACCCGCTGAATGTATCAATACGGCCATCTCATGTCAAGACTTATTCGGCCGAATTTTCATTTTTATCAAAGCACGTTAAATCTCTTCTTCACCATCGCCGGAAACAGCAGCCAACACCGGTTCGTCCACGGCATTTACACCATCTACATCATCAATATCGACCCCATTACCAAAAACTTCCGGCATTTCTTCGGGATCTTCGATCGATAAGGTCGCAGCACGATATTTGCCGATACCGGTACCGGCTGGGATCAGACGCCCCATGATGACATTCTCTTTGAGACCACGCAATGTATCGATTTTCCCTTCGATCGACGCCTGAGTCAAGACCTTGGTCGTCTCCTGGAAGGAAGCTGCCGATATGAACGACTCGGTCGACAACGAAGCCTTTGTAATACCGAGCATCAGCGGCTCGCCGACAGCCGGAACTCCACCATCAGACATAACACGATCATTCTCGGTCTCAAAAGCCGAACGCTCGACCTGATCATCCAAGAGGAACTTCGTATCGCCAACCTCCATGATGCGGACTCGACGGAGCATCTGACGAACGATAACTTCAATATGTTTATCGTTAATCTTGACCCCCTGGAGACGATAGACTTCCTGAACCTCATCAACCAGATATTTGGCCAACTCTTTCTCACCGAGAACCCGCAAAATGTCATGTGGGTTACTGGAACCATCCATCAAAGGTTCACCTGCACGGATCAAATCACCTTCATGCACTGTTATGTGCTTCCCTTTCGGGATCAAATACTCTTTTGCTTCGCCGATAACCGGCGTTACAACAACCTTGCGCTTCCCTTTAGAGTCCTTGCCGAATGCAACCGTGCCATCAATTTCAGAGATGACGGCAAACTCCTTCGGCTTACGGGCCTCAAACAGTTCAGCAACACGCGGCAGACCACCGGTAATATCCTTGGTCTTAGTCGTTTCACGCGGTATCTTAGCGATGATATCGCCAGCACTGATCATCGAATCTTCATTGACAGCGAGGTTGGCGCCGACCGGAATCATGTAGCTTGCAGGAGCCCCATTCGGAAGTTTAGCCGTTTTACCATCTTCACCCTTAAGCGTTATCCGTGGACGATTCTCTGCCGACTTACTCTCGACAACAACCTTACGAGAGAGACCGGTCACATCATCGACCTGCTCTTCCATGGTGATACCTTCGATCATATCGCCGAAACGGACGATACCCGATATTTCGGTCAGGATCGGCATGGTGAACGGGTCCCATTCGGCGAGCAACTGGCCAGCAGCGACAACATCACCTTCCTTATGCAGCAACATGGCACCGTAAACAACCTCATAACGCTCACGCTCACGACCGGTTTCGTCGATAACTGCCACCTCGGCATTTCGGTTCATTACGACGTGCTTGCCAACACTATTGGTAACCGTGTTCAAATTAATGTACTTCATGAACCCCTCAAAGCGGGCTTCAAGCGAGGTCTGTTCAGCTTTACGCGACGCCGTACCACCAATATGGAAGGTCCGCATCGTCAACTGAGTACCCGGCTCGCCGATCGACTGAGCAGCAATGACACCGACCGCTTCGCCGAGATTAGCCATGTGCCCACGTGCCAGGTCTCGCCCATAGCAGGTGGTACAGATGCCAGCTTTGCTTTGGCAGGTCAAAACGGAACGAATTTTCAGCTTTTCGAGACCGGCATTCTCAATTTTCTGTACCAACGCCTCATCTATTTCCTGATTCATTTCAACCAGGATTTCGTCAGTAATTGGATCATGAACATCATCCAAGGCGGTCCGACCGAGAATCCGGTCACCGAGTGGCTCAATAATTTCGCCACCTTCCGTCAGAGAGCAGACTTCGATCCCATCAATGGTACCGCAATCGAGTTCAGTGATGATCGCGTCCTGAGCGACATCGACCAGACGACGGGTCAGGTAACCGGAGTTCGCCGTTTTGAGCGCAGTATCAGCCAGACCTTTTCGAGCACCATGGGTCGATATAAAGTATTGAAGAACGGTGAGACCTTCGCGGAAGTTCGCCGTGATCGGTGTTTCAATAATCTCACCTGACGGCTTCGCCATCAATCCGCGCATACCCGCTAACTGGCGTATTTGCTGAGCACTCCCTCGAGCGCCGGAATCAGCCATCATATGAATGGCATTAAAAGATGGCGTTTTAATCGTTTCTCTGGTTACCGGATCGGTGAGTTCATCAACAGAAAGACTATCCAGAAGAACACGGGCAATATCTTCCGTACACTTAGCCCAGATATCGATAACTTTATTATAACGTTCGCCATCGGTAATCAGACCTTCGGTGTATTGCTGGTGAATCTCTGTAACCTCAGCAACCGCGGCATCGATCAACTCCTGCTTCCCTGCAGGGATCTCCATATCGTCGAGGCAGATAGAGACGCCAGCCTCGCCCGAATGACGGAAGCCACTCGATTTAAGACGATCAGCTAAAATGACCGTATCCTTGTTCCCGGACAAGCGGAAAGACGTATCAATCAGATCGCCGACCTGTCTTTTATCCATGACCTTGTTGATATGTTCAAACGGAATCAATTCCGGGATAACTTCGAACAGAATAATGCGTCCGACGGTCGTTTCGACCATTTCCGGCTCGCTCTCTGAAGACGTTTTCATCCTGACTTTGATCTTCGCCTGAAGATGAGCCTCCCCCGCATCATAAGCGATCCGAACTTCATCCGGGCTGGAGAAAACTTTATTCGACCCGACAACAAAGGGGCGCTCACGCGTCATGTAATAGAGACCGAGAACCATATCCTGAGACGGAACAATAATCGGCTTTCCACTCGCAGGCGAAAGGATGTTATTGGTCGACATCATCAGGACTCGAGCTTCCATCTGACTCTCGATCGACAACGGCAAGTGAACGGCCATCTGGTCACCGTCAAAGTCGGCATTAAAAGCGGTACAGACGAGTGGGTGCAGTTGAATTGCTTTCCCTTCGATCAGAACCGGCTCAAACGCCTGGATGCCGAGACGGTGAAGGGTCGGAGCACGGTTAAGCATAACCGGATGCTCTTTGATAACCTCCTCAAGGACGTCCCAGACCTCGGGTTTCTCTTTTTCAACCATTTTCTTGGCACTTTTAATGGTCGTACAGAAACCTTTTTCTTCGAGCTTATTATAGATAAGCGGCTTAAATAGCTCCAAAGCCATCTTCTTCGGCAGACCACACTGGTGCAGCTTCAGTTCCGGGCCGACAACAATAACCGAACGACCGGAATAATCAACACGTTTACCGAGCAGGTTTTGGCGGAAACGACCACCCTTCCCTTTGAGCATATCGGAAAGGGACTTGAGTGGGCGCTTGTTCGGGCCAGTGATGGCACGACCACGACGACCATTGTCAAACAGGGCATCAACCGATTCCTGCAGCATCCGTTTCTCGTTACGAACAATCACTTCAGGAGCACGCAGTTCCATCAATCGCTTGAGCCGGTTGTTGCGGTTGATCACGCGTCGATAGAGGTCGTTAAGGTCAGACGTCGCAAAACGACCACCGTCGAGCGGCACCAAGGGACGCAGCTCCGGCGGCAATACCGGGATAACATCAAGAATCATCCACTCCGGCTTGTTACCGCTGTTTATAAAAGCCTCGACAATCCTCAGTCGTTTGGCCGTCTTCTTCCTTTTGGCTTCACTGGCAGCCTCTTTCATCTCGCTGCGGAGCGTTCCGGCAAGAGACTCGAGGTCTAAATCGGAGAGCAGCTCACGAACCGCTTCAGCGCCCATACCGGCACTGAACTGCCCGGCAAATTCGTCCATAGACTCACGATATTTATCCTCACTGAGGATCTGCCCTCTTTCAAGTGCCGTCTCACCACCATCGAGGACAATATAAGCTTCAAAGTACAAGACCCGCTCAATCTCCTTGAGGGTCAGATCGAGCAGAGTCGAAATGCGACTCGGAAGCGACTTGAGAAACCAGATATGTGCGGCTGGGCAAGCGAGGTCAATATGACCGAGACGCTCACGGCGAACCTTACTCGGTATAACTTCGACACCACACTTTTCGCAAACGATGCCACGGTGTTTCATGCGTTTGTATTTGCCGCAGTTACACTCATAATCTTTAGTCGGTCCAAAAATCTTGGCGCAGAACAGACCATCACGCTCCGGCTTGAAAGTCCGATAGTTAATGGTCTCCGGCTTTTTCACTTCACCGAAGGAGCGTTCACGAACCGCCTCTGGCGAAGTAATCGAAAGCCGAATGGCGTTAAAGTTCAAAGGGTCTTTTGACCGTTCAAATAGACTCAGTATATCTTCCAAAGTTCATCCTCCTTTGTCGGATGAAAGGTTCCGTAAATCTTACTCTTCGTCTTCGAGCAATTCAACATTGAGACAGAGAGACTGAAGTTCCTTGATCAGGACATTGAAGGACTCCGGTAAACCGGCTTCCAAAGTGTGCTTGCCCTTTACAATCGACTCATAAATACGAGTACGACCTGCAACATCATCTGACTTGACTGTCAAAAATTCTTGCAGAGCATGAGCCGCACCGTAGGCTTCGAGCGCCCAAACCTCCATCTCTCCGAGTCGCTGACCACCGAACTGCGCCTTACCACCCAACGGTTGCTGGGTAACCAGGCTATATGGCCCGATGCTTCGGGCATGAATTTTATCATCGACGAGATGATGCAGTTTCAGCATATACATAATACCGACAGTGACTTTTTCCTTGAACTCGTCACCGGTTTTGCCGTTGTACAGAGTCATCTGACCAGAGGTATCGACACCCGCCTGGGTCATGGTGTCTTTCATCTGCTTTTCGCTGACCCCTTCAAAAACCGGAGTAGCAACAGGCATTCCCCTGGTCAAACGACGACTCATAGCAATGGTATCTGCATCACCGAGATTATCAACAAACGAGGAAAGCTCCTCATTACCATACAGCTCCTTAATCTTCTCTTTCAACTGAGCAGGAGAGTAATGGTTATCGATATGTGACTGAATCTGACGACCGAGAGTACGGGCGGCAAGACCGAGATGCGTCTCCAGAATCTGACCGACGTTCATTCGGGATGGAACCCCCAGAGGATTGAGTACGATCTCCACCGGTGTCCCGTCAGCCATATGTGGCATATCTTCTTCAGGGAGGATTCTCGACAGAACACCCTTGTTGCCGTGGCGTCCCGCCATCTTGTCACCGACCTGCAATTTACGCTTGATCGCAACATAAACCTTGACCATCTTAATAACGCCAGGCGGCAGATCGTCTCCACGCTTAATCTTGTCAATTTTGTCAGTAAAGACACCCTTGATCAATTCTTCACGCTCTTCTAAACGCGCAAACAGTTCAGACACCTTCTCCTCAAGCTCTTCAGCCTTGCTCAACGAGATCTCTTTGAGACCACTAAAGGCGATCTGATCAAAAGCTTCAGCAGAAATATCCTTACCACGCTCAACGAGAGAAGCGTCCTCTTTATCTTTGATTGCGGTCGCCGATTTCTGACCAACCAGCAGAGACTTCAGCTTGCTCCGTGCGGAATCACGAATGATACGAATTTCATCATTCTGGTCCTTGAGAAGTTTATCAATTTCACCAGTCTCAATATATTCCGTCCGCGAATCTTTGTCTGTCCCCTTGCGGGAGAAGACCCGGGCTCCAATAACGACCCCTTCGACACCGGGCGGTACCCGCAAAGAGGTATCACGCACATCACCGGCCTTCTCGCCAAAGATGGCTCGAAGAAGTTTCTCTTCCGGCGAAAGTTGTGTTTCACCCTTCGGTGTGATCTTGCCGACCATTATATCGCTCGGCTTAACCTCTGCACCAATTCGGATAATGCCACTCTCGTCGAGATCAGCCAAAGCATCTTCACCGAGGTTCGGAATATCGTCCGTAATCTCTTCTTTACCCAACTTGGTTTCGCGGGCGACACATTCAAATTCTTCAATGTGTACAGAGGTATAACGGTCTTCCTTGACCAGTTTCTCGGAAATCAGAATCGAATCCTCGAAATTGTACCCTTCCCACGGCATGAAAGCGACCAATACGTTCTGGCCGAGAGCCAATTCGCCCCAATCGGTCGATGGTCCATCGGCGATAATTGCACCCCGATCGACATAGTCACCGACCTTAACGATCGGCTTCTGGTTCAGACAGGTATTCTGGTTGGAACGAATAAACTTGATCAGATTATAAATATCGACACCAGTACCGGTCTCGTCTATCTCTTTTTCGTCAATCTTGACGACAATCCGACCGGCATCAACGCTTTCTATGATACCGTTATGACGAGCGACAACGGCCGAACCTGAATCATGAGCAACAATCCGCTCCATGCCGGTTCCGACCAGAGGGGCATCGGCCCGTAGCAGCGGAACAGCCTGTCGCTGCATGTTGGATCCCATCAAGGCGCGGTTCGCGTCATCATTCTCCAAAAAAGGGATCAATGCCGCAGCGACAGAAACCAGCTGTTTGGGCGAAACATCCATCAAACCGATGTTATCGCTGCTCATCAGCATAAACTCGCCATTTTGGCGGGCGTTAACCAGCTCATTGACAAATTGACCTTTTTTGTCGAGCGGTGCATTCGCCTGTGCAATAGCGTGCCCTTCTTCCTCCAGTGCTGAGAAATACCTGATCTCAGTTGTGACCTTACCGTCAGTAACAATACGATAAGGGGTCTCGACAAAACCGTGCTCGTTAATTCTGGCGTAGGTCGAGAGGGAGGCAATCAGACCGATATTCGGTCCCTCAGGAGTCTCGATCGGACAGACACGCCCATAATGGGTGGCGTGAACGTCCCGGACTTCAAACCCGGCTCGCTCACGGGTCAGACCTCCAGGTCCAAGAGCGGAAAGACGCCGCTTATGTGTAATCTCAGATAAAGGATTCGTTTGATCCATGAACTGCGACAACTGCGAAGAACCGAAAAATTCTTTGACGACAGCCGAAACCGGCTTGGAGTTAATGAGATCATGCGGCATAAGACTGTCAACTTCTTGCAGGCTCATACGCTCTTTGATTGCGCGCTCCATACGGACCAGTCCGACACGGTACTGATTCTCAAGAAGTTCACCAACAGCGCGGACCCGACGATTACCGAGATGATCGATATCATCAATCGCACCCTTGCCATTGCGTAGATCGATCAGGTAACGAACAACTTCAAGGATATCCTCCTGGGTCAGTGTCGTATGCTCCAGTTCAGTCTTGAGACCGATCTTATAGTTCAGTTTGAGACGGCCGACGACCGAGAGATCATAGCGTTCAGCGACAAAGAAGAGACTCTCGAACAGTGCTTTAGCACTCCGCAATGTCGGAGGATCACCAGGACGCAGACGTCGATAAATCTCAACAACAGCCTCATCGGCGGTCGCGACTTTATCAAGAAGCAGTGTTTCGCGCAGATAGGAACCGACATAGAGATTATCAATAAAGAGGACTTGAATCTCGGATATGCCGCGCGTCTTGATATCTGCCAGCTTCGCTTCGGTAATCTCCTCGTTACATTCAACGACAATCTCACCGGTCTGCTGATCGATGATGTCACAGGAAGCGAACTTCCCGACAACATCTTCCTCGGTAATTGGGATAAAATCGAGTTTATTCTCTTCAATCTTACGCAACGCAGCTTTTGTGAATTTGCGATTGACCTTGACAACAACCTCAGCCGTCTTACCGCTGCCGACGACAACATCAACGGTTGCACGCTGACCTTGAAGGAGCTTAAGGTTAACTTTCTTTTTATAACCATCACTATCAAGAACCAGAGTGTCGCTATGATAATAATAGTTCAGTAACTCTTCGGTCGAATAACCGAGTGCCTTGAGCAAAACCGTTGCGGGCAACTTACGCCGACGATCGATCCGCACATAAAGAATATCTTTGTGGTCAAAATCGAAATCTAGCCAAGATCCACGGTACGGGATCACTCTGGCGCGATACAAAATTTTACCGCTAGAGTGTGTTTTCCCTTTATCGTGGTCAAAGAAAACCCCGGGAGAACGATGTAACTGGCTGACAATAACGCGCTCAGTACCATTAATAATAAAGGTACCGTTTGCAGTCATTAACGGGATCTCACCGAAATAAACCTCTTGCTCTTTTATATCACGAATGGATTGAACGCCGGAGTCCTTATCAGAATCCCAGGTCACCAATCGAACACGCACTTTCACCGGAGAAGCGAAGGTCATGCCACGCTGGTGACATTCCTCAACATCGTACTTCGGTGTACCGAGAGTGTAAGCGACATATTCAAGGGAACAAGTTCCGCTGAAATCGCGTATCGGAAATACGGAACGAAAAACTGCTTCAAGACCGATATTCTGACGAGCTGAAGGTGGTAAATCAACCTGCAGAAAACGCTGATACGACACCTTTTGGATATCGATCAGGTTTGGAATATCGATAATTTTCTTGATCTTGGCGAAATGCTTCCGCAGCAGTTGGTTATTCGCAATCGAATAAGCCATGGAGTCTCCTTTTGCTGGTCTCGAATCCGCTTTACCTTTGGCAGGTTGGCGTAACGGGCATCATACGTCAGAAAAAGTTGCTGTCGTCTCTCGCGTCGCAGTTACGACAATAGAAACGACTGTTCTTTTCCTGATGGATCAACGCTTAAATTGACCTTATAAAATGCAAGATCAAGAAAAGTCGAATAGCCAAGGCCGCACCAGGCGACCTTGGCTAACTGGTGATTTATATCACCCGAAACTATTTGAGCTCGACAGTTGCGCCTGCTTCTTCAAGTTGAGCCTTGAGTTCTTCTGCTTCAGCCTTGGTAGCAGCCTCTTTAACGGTGCTCGGAGCACCGTCAACCATGTCTTTGGCTTCTTTCAGGCCGAGGCCTGTAGCAGAACGGACAACTTTGATGACGTTAATTTTCTTGTCGCCAATAGTCGCGAGAATAACATCGAACTCGTCCTTCTCTTCAACAGCCGCCTCATCGCCTGCAGCCGGGCCTGCAGCAGCAGCAACCGGTGCCGCAGCAGATACGCCGAATTTTTCTTCCAACTCTTTGACCAGCTCAGCAAGGTCAAGAACGGACATGTTTTCGATGAATTCAACAACTTGCTCTTTAGTAATTCCAGCCATTGTTTTTCTCCTCAGATATGGATAATACTGAATTTGTTATAAAAGTTAGAACGCTATTAAGCGGCCTCTTTTTGATCTTTAATTGCACCGAGAACCTGAACCAGCGATCGCGGCATAGCAGCCAGAACTCCGACGAAATTGGATGCCGGAGCACTGATCGAACCAAGAATTTTTGCCAGCAAGACTTCGCGACTTGGCAGTTCTGCCAGGGCAACGATATCTGCAACCGACATGAGCTTGCCATCCAGAACACCACATTTGATCTCAAAGTGCTTATTCGCTTTGGCAAAATCGCTCAGGACTTTAGCAGGAGCAACGGGGTCTTCTTTAGCAATAGTCAAAGATGTCGGGCCGTTCAGAAATTCTGACAGACACTCATTGGGCGTCCCTTTAACAGCTAACTTAAGAAATGTATTTTTGACGACCCGGTACTCAACATCAGCCTTGTGCAACTGGCCGCGAAGAGTGTTCGCTGCCGCAACATCAATACCTCGGTAATCAGTCAAAAACGCGGCTTTAACCGAACCCATTTTTTCAATCAACTCAATTACGAGCTGTTCTTTACCTGTTTTATTCAATGCGTTTTCCTCCTTTCAGTGATTTTCAGCAACCCTAAGGGCTCCGTGCCCCAGCCGCAGGGCATGGAGGAAAACGGTAAAACCGTTAAACCATGTCCAGCCTCGACAGGCGATGGCCTATTAAACGCTAAATCGCGCACCTGTTGTCTTTGACCGAGAACAAACTTCCACCCGAAACGGGTGATTGTTACATTATTTAATCTGGGTCCGAATCTCTGCTATATCGAGAGTCAAGCCAGGACCCATAGTGCTCGAAACACTAATTTTCTTAAGGTAAATACCTTTGGCCGTCGAGGGCTTTGCCTTGATAAGTGCATCCATCAGGGCCACAACATTCCCACGCAGGTTATCAACATCAAAGGAGACCTTGCCAACCGGAGCATGAACGATACCCGCCTTCTCGACACGGTATTCGACCTTACCCGATTTCGCTTCTTCAACTGCTCGAGCGACATCAAAGGTAACGGTGCCAACCTTCGGGTTCGGCATCAGGCTCCGCGGTCCGAGGAGACGACCGATCTTGCCGACCGTTCCCATCATATCGGGAGTCGCAATTGCTGTATCAAAATCGAACCAGCCACCCTGGATTTTCTCGACGAGGTCGTCAGCACCAACAAAGTCGGCACCAGCGGCGGTTGCTTCCTGAGCTTTTTCACCTTTGGCGAAAACCGCAACACGGACATCTTTACCGAGACCATTCGGGAGAACAACTGCACCCCGGACCATCTGGTCCGCTTTACGCGGATCGACACCGAGCCGTACAGAGATATCAACCGTCTCATCGAACTTGACAGAGGACAGTTCTTTGATCAAAGCGAGAGCTTCATCAAGAGAATAATCTCGAGTCCGATCAACTTTGCCCTTAGCTTCTTTTAAATTCTTACCTGACATTATTCACTCCGACTTGCCAAAGAATTAAACAATTTTGAGACCCATGCTACGAGCGGTCCCTTCAATAATTCTCATGGCAGCTTCAATTTCAAAAGCATTCAGGTCAACCATTTTAAGCTCAGCAATCTCTTTGATCTGAGCCTTGGTAACCTTTCCAACTTTGTTTTTATTCGGCTCAGCCGACCCTTTAGAAATCCCGGATACCTTCCGAAGAAGAACAGCCGCTGGCGGTGTCTTGGTGATATAAGAGAACGAACGATCTGCATAAACGGTGATGACGACCGGGATAATCATGTCGCCTTCGCTCTGCGTTTTGGCATTAAAGGCTTTACAGAACTCCATAATGTTGACGCCGTGCTGACCGAGCGCCGGACCAACAGGAGGAGAAGGATTCGCCTTACCTGCTGGAATCTGCAGCTTTATTTGCCCAACAATCTTCTTGGCCATTTCTAGCTCCTTAACTACGTATGACTTCTTGCATGCGAATCTCTATCAACAGCGAAACCGCACAGAATAAGTTAGTTTGTTTTTTCAACCTGAATAAATTCAAGTTCAACCGGAGTCACTCGACCAAAAATACTAACCATGACCTTGAGCTTTGCCTTGTCCGGTTTGACATCCTCAACAACACCTGTGAAATTGAGGAACGGCCCGTCAACAACTCGCACAGACTCACCGACTTCAAATGCTACTTTCGGTTTTGGTCGTTCGGCACCTTCTGCCATGCGATTGGTAATCAACAAAACCTCATCATCAGGAATAGCGGGTGGAGACGTGCCACCACCAACAAAGCCAGTCACTTTCGCCGTATCCTTAACGACATGCCAGGTTTCGTTATTTAATTCCATCTGAACGAGAATATAGCCTGGGAAAAATTTGCGCATGGATGTTTTGCGCTCGCCATTTTTCAGCTCGACTACTGTCTCAGAAGGGATCAGAACTTCACCGAAGAACTCTTCAGCATCAAGGGCCCGAATACGTTCCTCCAGATTCAGCTTGACCTTATTCTCATATCCGGAATAGGTATGGACACCATACCATTTCATAGTCATGCTTATCCTCTCTGGTTACGAATTCAGAAGATATTTGACAAGTCGTGAAAGGCCTGAATCTACCAACCATAAAAAAACAGCGGAGATAATGACGAGCACAATAACTACGGTCGTGGAACCATAGGTGTCTTTTTTGCTCGGCCAGGTTGTCTTGCCCAATTCATCTCTGACATTGGTCAGGAACTGAAGTGTTTTAGCTATCACTATTAACCCCTTTCAAGGACCAATATCCGTAAAAAAAATTGGCAGGCCAGGAGGGACTCGAACCCACAACACCCGGTTTTGGAGACCGGTGCTCTAGCCATTAGAGCTACTGGCCTGCAGTATGTATCCCGTTCGGCGCAACTACTTGGTTTCACGATGCCCTGTGTGTTTCTTACAGAAGCGGCAGTACTTGTTAAACTCAAGCTTGTCTGGTGTGTTCCGCTTATTCTTCGTTGTAGTGTAATTGCGCTGCTTACATTCCGTGCAGGCAAGCGTTACGATATCCCGCATGATGACATCCTTGCACCCCTTTTTGTCTTATAAGACAGCGGGGATGGTTGCAAATTAATTAGCTGCTAACGTTACTCGATAATTTTTGAAACAACACCGGCGCCAACAGTCCGGCCGCCTTCGCGTATTGCGAAACGCAGACCCTCATCCATGGCGATCGGAGTGATCAGATCAACATTCATGGCAATATTATCACCAGGCATGACCATCTCAACCCCTTCCGGAAGCTCACATACACCGGTTACATCGGTGGTCCGGAAGTAAAACTGCGGACGATACCCTTTAAAGAACGGGGTATGACGACCACCCTCTTCTTTGGTCAGGATGTAAGCTTCGGCTGCAAACTTGGTGTGGGGCTTGATGCTACCCGGCTTGGCCAGGACCTGACCACGCTCGATATCTTCACGCTTCACACCGCGGAGCAGGATGCCGCAGTTGTCGCCAGCCTGACCTTGATCGAGAAGCTTGCGGAACATCTCGACACCGGTGACAACCGATTTGGCTGTCGCCTTCATACCGACAATCTCAATCTCTTGCTGAATCTTGATGATGCCACGCTCGACACGACCGGTTGCGACAGTGCCACGTCCGGAAATCGAGAAGACATCTTCTACCGGCATCAGAAAAGGACGATCAACGGCACGCTCCGGCTCAGGAATGTAGCTATCACAAGCAGCCATCAGTTCCAGAATCTTGTTCTTGCCGATTTCGTCATCACGACCTTCCAGGGCGGCCAGAGCACTACCGTGGATGACTGGGATATCGTCACCAGGAAAATCATAGGAAGTGAGCAGCTCGCGAACTTCGAGTTCGACCAGTTCCATCAGCTCTTCGTCGTCAACCATATCAGACTTGTTCAGGAACACGACTATCGACGGGACACCGACCTGACGGGCGAGCAGGATATGCTCACGGGTCTGAGGCATCGGGCCATCAGCCGCCGAACAGACCAGAATTGCGCCGTCCATCTGTGCCGCACCGGTGATCATGTTCTTAACATAGTCAGCATGACCCGGGCAGTCGACGTGAGCATAATGACGGTTCTCGGTCTCGTACTCGACGTGCGCTGTTGCGATGGTAATACCACGCTCGCGCTCTTCAGGAGCATTGTCAATCTGATCAAAAGCCTTGACTTCGCCCTTGCCCATCAACTCGGACAACACCTTGGTGATGGCAGCAGTCAGGGTGGTTTTGCCATGGTCAACATGACCGACGGTACCAATATTGACATGCGGTTTCGTTCTTTCGTATTTTGCTTTGGCCATTTGTCGTCAACCTCCCTGCTATCTAGGAAATAAATTTCGGCCTGAACCCTAATAAAGCCAAATTGACATTTGATAGAGTGTTCAGAATATAGTTAATCTCTCCATGCTCTAAATGGAGCCCACAATCGGACTTGAACCGATGACCTCTTCCTTACCAAGGAAGTGCTCTACCGCTGAGCTATGTGGGCGTTCATTAAAACTACAGAAAGTTCTCTTTAATGGAGCGGGAAACGGGACTCGAACCCGCGACCCTCAGCTTGGAAGGCTGACGCTCTAAGCCAACTGAGCTATTCCCGCTCAAATTATTGGGCTATATCAAGCCCGTACTACCTTGTGGACTCTCTTTCCATCCGTCGGTCCAGTTCTTTCGGCCAATTAAGAACCTCCTGGTTTCCGTCGCACAGACTTCTGTCCGGCAAGTTAATTATGGTGGAGGGAGGAGGATTCGAACCTCCGAAGTCTACGACGTCAGATTTACAGTCTGATCCCTTTGGCCACTCGGGAACCCCTCCAGGGGATTTTATTCTATTTTTTCGGGTTTTACCCGTCTACGCCTTGTTGGAGCTGGCGACAGGAATTGAACCCGCAACATCCTCATTACAAGTGAGGTGCTCTACCTATTGAGCTACGCCAGCACAGAAGGGTGTATATACAACAGCACTTTTTAAATTGCAAGGTAAAATTACATAAAAAAGCATCTTTAGTGGATTACCATCCGTCAGTATAAAGGAAGTTATCATAACAAAAACAAAAATTGTCAGATTCAAACCAGAATCAGTCGGAATCCATACCGAAAAAAGAGACGACAGAAGCTACGATCTTTCCAAACTCCCCTGACGAACCACTTCAAATAGCGCTACCCCCGCGGCAACCGAGGCATTAAGGGAACCGACCTCCCCCTGCATCGGGATCGACAGCAGACCGTCGCAATGCTTACGAATATTAGGGCGCAGCCCCTTCCCTTCGCAACCGACCACCAGCGCGAGATTGCCGGTCAGATCCGATTCAAAGATTTTCGCAGCCCCTTCTTCTCCGGCCAGGCCGTAACACCAAACCCCAGCTTGTTTCAACTCTTCCATCGTGCGGGAGAGGTTGGTCACCTGACAGAGAGGGAGATGGGCCAGAGCGCCAGCAGCGGTCTTCTCAACGACCGAGGTGACAGGACAGGCACGATCTTTGGCGACAATGACGCCGTGACACCCCGCGACTTCGGCGCTGCGCAACATCGCTCCAAAATTGTGAGGATCGGTAATACCATCGAGAAGGAGGAAAAAAGCCGGTTTTCCCGAGTTGCGCCAATGCGCGACCAGTTCCGTCACATCCGCATAAAGATACGGCTCAATCCGCAACAGTGCGCTCTGATGGTGAGAGTGCCCGATCAACCGATCAAGGTCAGCCCGGTGTTTAAATACGACGGGGATCGCTTTTTGTTCGGCGAGCGCCTCAAGTTCCGCCAGGCGGGGGGAACGGGGGCCGGACTGAAGAAGAAGTTCCAGCGGTTTACGCCGCTCCCCCTGCAACCCTTCCGAAACCGGATTAATCCCATAGAGGAGTTCAGACATATCAGCGCGCCGCCAATGCGCCGGCGATTTCGTTCAGGACCAAGTCGGTAGCGGCGACCGGGTCAGCAGCGGCTGATATCGGTCGACCGATCACCAGGTAATCGGCGCCCTTACTGATCGCCTCAGACGGTGTCGTCACCCGCTTTTGATCGTCGAGCGAGGCAAACGAAGGGCGAACCCCGGGAGTGACAATATTAAAATCAGCACCACACGCCTGACGAATCAGGCCGACCTCTTTGGATGAGGCGACCACGCCGTCAAACCCGGCTTCTTTCGCAAGGGCTGCCAGACGGGGAACCATTTCGGCAACCGGCCGGTCGATGCCGACTTTTTGTAGCGTCTCTTCGGTCGAAGAGGTCAAAATCGTCACCGCCAGCATAATCGGTCGCTCACTGTTGTTCGCTGCACACCAGGAGTTAACTTCCTTCACCGTCTGCTGCATCATCTCCAGACCGCCCAGGGCGTGAACATTAAACATCTTTACCCCGAGTCGACACGCCTCAACTCCGGCCTTCGCCACAGTATTGGGGATATCGTGATACTTCAGGTCGAGAAAGACCTCGCCCCCCTCAGCGCGAACCATCTCGACAATTTCGGGACCACACTTGGTGAAAAGCTGCTTGCCGACCTTAAACAGGCCGACCTTTGTGTGCAGCCGCTTTACCCACCCTTTCGCCTCTTCAAAGGAATCGACATCGAGAGCGAAAATCAATCTTTTTTTGGCTTCTGCCGTCATTCGCCCCTCCCTACGAGCCCTTTTATCCGCTCGGATATTTTCTGTACACGTTTGATCAGATCGGCCGATTCATCAGCGGGGAGACTCTCCTTAGCAGCAAGACACTCCATATAGATCAGTTCGCTCAAGGAATCAGCCAACAGTCTCATCTTGTCCCCCTCCTCCAGACCATCCAGATTCCCCATGATACGGCCACCATCAACAGAGCCATCCTTCTGCACACTGACATCCCGAAACACATACGAATACGGCTGCGGCAAATCACGAAGAAAATGCTGAACGTCTTCAATAAAAGCGGCATTCGCCACCGAAATCTGCCGGGTCAAGGCGATAAGGGCACCATTGAAAATTGAGACCAGATCACCAAGCTCACCCTTCGCCTCAGCCACGACCGGGTCTTCAAGACTAATAACTTTTTTCTGCAACAGTTGATGAAGAACCCGTAACGCCTCAAACTCACCGAGCCCTGAACGCCGTAAGATCTCTTTTATATTCGCCCGCCCCCCACGAACAAGCTCAACCAGATGCTCCTCCAGTTCATCGAGCTTCTGGCCGCGCTGATCACTCAGAACCGGTACCGCGTCGAGAGAACTGATATCGCGCATATAAAGAGCGCGCTCATCAACGCGACGCAGCCCCTCCATAATCATATTCTGGGTATTCATCGAGAGGCGCACAACCTTATCCTGATCGATCTTGCTCGACAGAAAGCAGAACCCCCCTTCCAAAAAAGAGAACAGGTTGAAAACAATCGATTCTACCTGTTGCCGTGAAGCGAGCCAGAGGTCTTTGGTTGTAATCACCCCTTTTGCGACCAACACTTTCCCCACCGACGCATTGGTCCCGCCGATTTCAAGTATTTTCTTTAAGGTTGTCTCGTTGATCTTACCGAGGGCGTATAATATCTCGGGGAGATTTTCCGACACAAAAGAGCTCTGGGCGTAGACAACTTCACCCCCCTCGAAAAACAGTTCCCGATCCCCACCTTTGAGAGAGAACAAGATACTCCCATCCTTGCGAAACATATTATAGAAGGAGAGAAGATCGGTCACCGTCACATCACCGAGAGTTCCGGCGACCGTCGTTTCGACACCTTCACTGCTGCCGACCAGAACATGCAGAGGGGAATATGAGACGATCCCCATCGGTTTTTTGCCGATTGCGGCCATCACCGGAGATGGGAGGTTGATCCGTCCATTGCTATCAATAATCTGTTCACTCATCGATTTCGGCCTACTTTCAAAAATAAGGTTACGCACCGACTTTAAGGGCAGAGTGCACACGCTCAACAACGGTCTGTACCGTCTCGGAAACAGGAATCAGCTCCCGCTCGCCACTGCGACGTTCCTGCAGTTCGAACACCCCTTCCTGCAACCCGCGGGCGCCGACAGTAACCCGCAACGGGATACCGATCAGGTCGGCATCCTTGAATTTTGTCCCCGGACGCTCGTCCCGGTCATCGAGCAGAACCTCGATCCCTTTCGACAGCAACTCCTCGTAGATCGCACTCCCCGCCTTGGCGACTTCGTCATCCTTCGGGTTCAACATCGTAACGATGACATGAAAGGGGGCAATGGCCATCGGGAAGATGATCCCGTTCTCATCATGATTCTGTTCAATCGCCGCAGCAGCGGTTCTGCCGATACCGATTCCGTAACAGCCCATAATAATATCATTAATTTTCCCCTCTGCATCGAGGAAGGTCGCCTTCATCGCTTCGGAGTATTTGGTCCCGAGCTTGAAAATATGCCCGACCTCGATCCCGCGGGTATTGAGATAGCTCCCATCGCACTCGGGACAGCCGTCGCCAGCCTCAGCATTACGCAAGTCAGCAAACTGTTTGACCGCAAAATCGCGCTCCAGATTAACCCCTTCGAGGTGGATCTCCTTCTCATTGCCACCAACACAAATATTGCGCATAGACTTCAGTGCGTTATCTGCATAGATCGGCAGCTTGAGCCCCACCGGACCGGAATAACCGATCGGGCCGCCGGTCGCCTCGACAATCTGCGCCGGAGTCGCCAACTCAACCACCACCGCCCCGAGAAGATTTTTTATTTTTGCCTCATTGAGTTCATGGTCGCCTCGGATCAAAACTGCAACCAACGCCTCATCGGCCGACACAATCATTGTCTTGACGATCTGGCTCGGGCTCAGGCTCAACATCGCCGCAACAGCCGCGACCGTGTGTGCACGTTCGGTCACGACCCGCTTCACCTCATCCATTTCAGCTGCGGACGAATCCCCGCTATCGACCACGATCGCCTTCTCGACATTCGCCGCGTAGTCACAACTGTCACAGCTGATCACCATATCTTCACCGGTCTCGGCCAAAACCATAAACTCATGGCTGAACGAACCGCCGATGGCCCCGGAATCGGCATCGACCATCCGATATTCCAGACCGCAGGTTTTAAATATTTTGCAGTAGGCGTCACGCATTTTTTGATAGCTACTATTGGCCTCCTCTTCGGTTGTATCAAAAGAGTAGGCATCCTTCATAATGAATTCGCGACCGCGCATCAGTCCAAAACGGGGACGAATCTCATCGCGAAACTTGGTTTGGATCTGATAGAGATTGACCGGCAGCTGTCGATACGACTTGACATGACTCCGAACAATATCGGTGATCACCTCTTCGTGGGTTGGCCCCATGCAGAAATTCCGTTGATGACGATCCTTGAAACGGAGTAATTCAGGACCATAAAACTCCCAACGACCCGACTCTTCCCAGAGCTCGGCTGGCTGTACCGACGCCATCAATATCTCGATCGCTCCCGCCTCATTCATACAGTCGCGCACGATATTTTCGACCTTGCGGACCACCCGTAGGCCGAGGGGGAGATAATTATAGATTCCAGCAGCCAGTTTGTTCATCATTCCGGCCCGCAACATCAGCTTGTGACTCAGCACCTCGGCGTCGGCAGGGGTCTCTTTCAAAGTCGGCAAGAAATAGTTCGAATAACGCATTGATAACCTCATTGCTAAAAATAACGGAAGCGGATACTCTACACAGCAGCGTGTGGCTAGAGAAAGTAGCGTATTTATGGGGATATTGCAAGGTCTCTCACACCTTTAAACCGAGCCGTTAAATCACCCCGATCGACCCTCGACATTCTGTTTAAGCGCATGACTCTCATCTGCTCGCAAGTCGTGTAAAAAACTGCTGGCCTGACGATGCAAGCTCTTGAGCAGAACAAAACGATTCATCATCAATTGTTGCCGAGCCGACCAAAAAAGGAAGACTTAAACGTCGATGTCTGACCTGATCAATACCGCTGACATTGCTGTTGCGGCTCCGATTGACAAGAGCCTGACCTACGCAATTCCGGACGAATTCGCCGAGACCGCCCAGATCGGAGTCCGGGTCAGAGTCCCGCTCGGACGGCGGACCGCCACCGGCTACATTCTGTCGCGCGGCACCGGCAGCTCCAAGGGGTTGAAACCGATCCGTGAAGTGCTCGACACCGAACCGCTCTTCACCGAAGGGTGGGGGAATGACTTGCGCCGGGCCGCCGCCTACTACCGCTCCCCGATCGGCGATGTGGTTCGCACCGCCTTACCGGGGGGGCTCTCAGGGGCCGGCAAGGATATTTCAACATTGCGGGAACGGGTCTATCAGGCGGTTGACCAACCCACCCCCCCGCGCGGCAAAAAGCAACAAGAGATCCTCGCCCATATCGAGCAGCACGGCCCGGTCTCGATGACCCGGCTGCGCGAAAACTTCGAAGCACCACACTCGGTTTTGAACCGTCTGGTCGAAACCGGATTTCTCCACTATGCGGAGCAGGAGAGAATCCGCGACCCCTTTCGCGATACCCCTCCCCCTGTAGACAAAATCGTGACCCCGGGGGAGGAACAGGCTGCCGCGATCGAGCGACTGCAGCATGAGCTTGAAACCGGACGGTTCAGCTGCGGCCTGCTACACGGTGTCACCGGGAGCGGAAAAACCGAAATCTATCTCCGCCTGATCGAAGCGGTTCTCGCCAAGGGGAAACAGGCGCTGGTTCTGGTCCCGGAAATAGCCCTCACACCACAACTGGTCGGCCGGTTCCGGGCCCGCTTCAGCGACCGTGGGGTCTCTATCGCCGTGCTGCACTCCGGCCTCTCCGATGGAGAGAGGTATGATGCCTGGCGCAGCATTATGCGCAACGAGATAGATATCGTCATCGGTGCCCGCTCCGCCGTCTTTGCCCCGATCCCAAATCTCGGAGTGATCGTGGTCGATGAAGAGCATGAATCGAGCTACAAGCAGGCCGAGGGGTTTCGCTACAACGCCCGGGATCTCGCCCTCTTGCGTGGACAATCGGCCTCTGCCCTGGTCCTGCTCGGGAGTGCCACCCCTTCACCGGCGGTTTACAAACGGGCACAGGATGGCGACTACCTCTATCTTCACCTCTCCAGCCGGGTCGCGAAACGACCGTTGCCGCCCGTCTCTTTAATCGATTTGCGTGAAGCCGAAGTCGATGGTCATTTCTCCAACGAACTGATCGCCGCGATCGACGAGAACCTGCAAGCCGGCGATCAGAGCCTGCTCCTGCTGAACCGGCGGGGATTTTCTCCCTACCTGATCTGCGCCGGATGCGGCACCAGTCCACGCTGCCCGAACTGCGCCATCACCCTCACCTACTATCAAGGGCAGCGCCAGCTCCGCTGCAACTATTGCGACTACTCCGAACGTCCGGCCGAACTCTGTCCGAAATGCAACGGCCCCGATATATTACCCGAAGGGCTCGGCACCGAGCAGCTCGAATCCGAACTCGCCGCTCGCTTCCCCGGGGCCCGCATCGCTCGGATGGACCGCGACACCACCGGTCGCAAAGGGAGTCACCAGCGTCTGGTCCAGCAGGTCCTGTCGAAAGAGATCGACATCCTGGTCGGCACCCAGATGGTCGCCAAAGGGCACGACTTCCCCGGTGTCACTCTGGTCGGCGTCCTCGACGCCGACAACGCCCTGAACTTTCCCGATTTCCGCAGTGCCGAACGGACCTTCAGCCTCCTCTCCCAGGTCGCCGGACGGGCCGGACGAGGTGAAAAACCAGGCCGGGTTCTGGTACAGACCTACTCCCCTGAACACTATGCCCTGCAATGTGCTGCGACTCACGATTATGCCGGGTTCTATGCCGAAGAGATGCCGTTTCGCGAGGCGCTCGGTTACCCCCCCTTCGGCTACCTGATCAATCTGGTCCTCTCCGGCAACGATGCTGACAAGGTGGCCAAAATCGCAACGAAAGTTGCCGACATACTGACCCGAGTCGCTCAAGATGCCGAAGTCTTAGGGCCTGCCCCCTGCCCGTTGGCTCGCCTCCGCGGCAAAACCCGGTTTCAGATCCTGCTCAAAGCTGAAAAACGGCTACCACTCCACCGAATGTTGCAGCATGTCACCGGCAAAGCCTCACCGGTACCGGCCGGAATCCGCATGTCGATAGACATCGATCCGATCGACATGCTTTAGCCCCTCTTTATCTTTTTACGTCGACGCGCTATCATCAAACAAATTTATTGGACATAAAGGATCAAACGAACTTTGAAAAAAAGACAGAATCAGATCAATATCATGACCATCGTACTCGCTACGCTCGTTCTCAGCGCCTGCCATCCGAAACCACCAGTGACCCCCCTAAACACCCTCCCGGCTCCATCCCGACTGCAAGCGGTCGACTGGCAACAACTTGACGGATGGGGCGAGACCGAGGTCACGGCATCTTTTGACGCCTTTCTAAAGAGTTGCCGGGTCCTGAAACATAAAAAGGGATGGATCGACGTCTGTCTGGAGGCCGAAGAGCTCACCGGCGAGCCGAACGACACCTTGGTTGCCTTTTTTGAACAACGGTTTATCCCGCACCGCGTTCACAACGCGGACGGCACGGATACCGGCACAATCACCGGCTATTATGTGCCGGAAATGAACGGGAGCCGGATTCGAACGGAACGCTACAACAACCCGATCTACAGTGTGCCTGACGACCTGCTGACCATCGACCTCCGGAGCGTCTATCCGGAACTCGGAGAGTATCGTCTGCGCGGACGGCTCGAAGGACGCCGGATCGTACCGTACTATTCCAGGGCCGAACTGAATCAAAACATTGCAGAATTAAAAGGGAATGAACTTCTCTGGGTTGAAGATCCGGTTGAACTCTTCTTTCTACAGATTCAGGGTTCCGGAAGCATACGATTTGATAACGGTACAAATGTCATGATCAACTATAGCGACCAAAACGGCCACCCCTACCGCTCCATCGGCAAACTCCTGATCGATCGGGGGGAGATGACTCTCGACCAGATGTCGATGCAGAATATCCGCGCCTGGGCCAGAAACAACCCGGATCAGGTCGCCGCTCTACTCAATGAAAACCCGAGTTACATCTTCTTTCGCGAACTCCCCGAAGAGATGACAACGCCGCCCGGAGCCCTCGGTGTCCCGTTGACCCCCGAAGTCAGCATCGCCGTCGATCCCCGCACCATCCCTCTGGGGGCCCCGGTCTTCCTCTCCACGACCTGGCCGTACAACCCAAAACCGCTCAACCGCCTGATGGTCGCCCAGGATACCGGTGGCGCCATCAAAGGTGGGGTCCGGGGTGATTTCTTCTGGGGGATGGGAGCTGAAGCCGGGGCTTTGGCCGGAAGAATGAACCAAGATGGCAAGCTGTGGGTCTTACTCCCGAGGCCAGCCGCCGTAAATGAAGAGCAAGCGAATAAACCGATGGAAAGCAGTGTAGGGAGTTAACCAACAGAACCGAAAGACCAGGAGCATTACGCTCCCTGACCCTGATAATTTTGTTTATCGATTTATATAGTATGGGCGGTTTTTTGTTTGGGGTGTTGAACAAATGAATCAAACGAAGATTTGACCCCTTACTCGAATCATCCCCCAGAGAACAGCAGAAAGGCAAGACCCTTGACCCTGTACCTTTTTAGGGGCTAAGAACTCTCCTTCTATTTCCAGTGAGGGATGTTCAGAGTAAGGTCCATCTCCAAACCACTTATCCCTGTTCAAGCTAAAAGAATAATGCTGACCAATTCAAAATCCGAATCGGATAGGAAGCATACATGTCTTCAGCTGAGATCTTTTTGGCCGTACGTTTAGCCATGATTACTCCATTTGTGGGCCACGTTTTAATTAGTTGCTAATTGAAATCATCCGGTCAAACTCGGCTAAAATCGGTTAAAACAATACCAAATCTTTGACATTAGACAGTTCGCTCTGTATCTTTACGCTGTTCATCTAAGGTCCGATTATCAGTAAATATTATCAAGTTCTTCTCTCAATTTCACAACTCGTTGCAGGGTTAACTTTTGCCTGGAGTAGACAATGGAAGATAGATGGCTATCCGTTGATGAAATCGGTTCCTACCTTGGTGTCAAGCGCGATACCGTTTACAAGTGGGTTGGCGATAAACGTATGCCTGCTCATAAAATCGGACGCCTCTGGAAATTTAAAAAGAATGAGGTTGACGATTGGGTCCGCAACGGTGGCACAAGCCAGGAGGCGGAATAAAAAATGAGTGTAACGACAAACCAACTGACTGATTTTGGCTTTACGAAAAGGAATGGTGGTGCCCATACGGCGCGGACCATGATGCTGGAAGAGCTGAAGACTTTGCTCAATTACGTTGGAGATGAAAGCGCTTCGAAAGAAGTGTATATTGCCGCGATTGAAGAAGAAAACTGCCTGGCAAAACCATCAGGAAAAGCACGCATCCTGACCAGCCGCCACCTTGCCGCTCTCTATACACTTGATCCACAAATTACGCTGTTTAGAGCTCTGCTTTATTCCTGGGGACGCGATGAAGCTAGTCGTCCTCTTCTGGCGCTGCTTTGTTCCTATGCTCGGGATGAAGTTCTGCGCGACAGTTCACAGCTCATACTGAATGCACTGCAAGATGAACTGATCCCCCGCGAACGGATGGAAGCCCTTTTTGAGAAGAGATACCCTGGTCGATTCAGCCCGGCAACCCTTAAATCGGTCGCACAAAATGTGAACGGCAGCTGGACCAGATCAGGACACCTGCGAGGAAGAACAAAGAAATATCGCTCGAAACCCCAGATCAGCGCAGGTGCTGTCGCTTATGCTCTCTTTATTGCTTATCTCAGCGGCTTCCGGGGAATGAACCTGTTCTCTTGTGAATATGTCAAACTGCTCGATTGCGGCCGTGATCGGGCGATCGAGCTTGCTGAAGAAGCCTCACGGCGAGGCTGGATCATTTTCAAGTCGATCGGAGACGTTGTTGAAGTCCAATTCCCTCTGCTTTTAACCGAAGCAGAAAAGGAGCTCGTTCGTGAACAAGCTTAAGCGATTGTTGCGATCCTATTCCCAGCACATTGCCGTCCCCTGGCGACCTGATGCTGCCGCTGCACAGCGCGTCATTTTCTGTGTTTATGACGAAACCGACGAACTACAACTCAGGTACCGTCTCGATGAGTTTGAGCTGGCAACTAAACAGTCCGGTCATGACTTGGCCTGTTTTGATCTGACCAATAGTTTTGCCGAATGGATGAGTACAGAAGACTACGCCACCTCTTACTTTCAGGAACCAGAACTGCTCAAGGACCTTCTGCCCGAAGAATTTTTGGAGTTTATCGAAAAATCTTTCGACCAATGGGCGACGGATGTTCCATTGACCGATTCCACGGTTGTCGCCTTACGAGGCGTTGGATCGGTATTCGGGTTTGCCAAGGTTAAGGACTGTATCGACCGCTTGGCACCTAAGATTTCAGGGCGTCTCGTGGTTTTTTTCCCAGGCAGCTACGAGGACAACAACTACCGTCTGCTCGATGGTTATGATGGATGGAATTATTTAGCCGTACCGATTACGGCAAACTGTAATATTTAACAATGGAGGGGAACATGTTGAATCAGGATATCTATCTAAGGAGCCCGAAAGAAAGTAAGTTAGTCAATGAGGGCGTTGCAAATGTTAATGACGCAACCGAAGAGGTTTTACGCTATGAGCTGGAAACCTTCGTTTGTGACGGTCAATACCAACAAGGAATGGAGGATATCCTTCGTACCTTTCTCGATAATGTAAGAGGCGGGACCCCCCAACAGCCCGGTGTCTGGGTCAGCGGTTTTTACGGTTCGGGTAAATCCCACCTCGTCAAAATGCTCCAGGCGCTCTGGTGCGATATCTCTTTTCAGGATGGCGCAACTGCTCAGGGCGTGACTCAGCTGCCACAAGCAATCCAGGACCATTTCAAAGAATTGGCCATCGAGGCCAGACGTCATGGTGGCTTACACGCCGCATCCGGGACCCTCAAAGCCAATGATGATAGCAATAGTGTCCGGAGTGCTGTGCTGGCGATTATTTTCAAGTCAATCGGTCTGCCAGCCAAGCACCATCTGGCATCCTTTGTCATGTGGCTGTCTGAAGAAGGGCTCCTTGATCTGCTGCGCGAACGGGTCGAAAAAGCAGGCCGAGATTGGGACAAGGAAGTTCAACGTTTGCACGTCTCTGAAACCATTCGGCAGGGATTGGTTGAACTGCGACCGAATCTTTTTTTTGATGAAAAAACCTGTGCCGAAACCTTGCGCAATCAGTTCCCCTCCGGAAAAGATGTCAGTAACGATCAGATGATCGAGTCCATCCGTCAGGCGCTGACAAAGGGGGATAAGTTTCCGTTGACTTTGGTGATCCTCGATGAAGTTCAGCAGTATATCGGCACCAGTGCTGAGCGTTCCATCGACGTACAGGAGACGGTTGAAGCCTGCAGTAAACTGATTGGCGGCAAGTTGATGTTTATCGGTACCGGTCAGACAGCAGTAACCGGCACCTCAAACCTCAAAAAGCTCGAAGGTCGATTTACTCTCCGCATCGAGTTATCCGATACCGATGTTGAAGCGGTTATCCGCAAGGTTATTCTGGCCAAAAAACCGGAAAAGGTTCAGCCCGTAGCTACCATCATGGAGCAGAACCTCGGTGAAATCTCCCGGCACCTGGCTGGTTCTGCTATCGCTCACCGTCAGGATGATATCGCCTACTTCCCGCAAGACTATCCGATTCTGCCGGTGCGGCGGCGCTTCTGGGAGAATACCCTGAGGGTGCTCGATCAGACGGGCACCGACAGCCAACTGCGGAATCAGCTCACCATGATCCACAAAGCGATTCAGAGTAATCTCGATCAACCGATCGGCCACGTTGTTGCTGGTGATTATCTCTATTTTGACAGCGCGGAAAAGCTGCTTCAGGGGCGCATTCTACCGCGCAAGGTCCATGAAAAAACCATCAGTTGGAACGCCTCCGCAGATGCTGATAAAAAATTGCTGGGCCGTGCATGCGGTCTAGTTTTTCTGATTAACAAATTGACAGGCAGCAATAATGAAGTTGGTTTGCATGCCAACGTTGATACCATTGCCGACTTGCTGGTTGAAGATCTCACGGCAGGGAGTAGTGCTCTACGCAGCAAACTGCCGAAGCTTCTCAATGACTGCGAGCTTTTGATGCAAGTTGGTGAGGAGTACCGCATACAAACTGAAGAAAGCGCTCTCTGGAATGATGAGTATCTCAGCCAGCGTAGTCGTCTAGCTAACGAGGCCCACCGAATAGAAGCAGAACGGGATGACCGTATTCGCCAGGGGTTCGCTGGGCAGTTAAAACAAAAGGTTCTGATTCAAGGGAAGGCTAAGGTTTCACGGGATATTACCCCGGCCTTTGACGCTCAACTTCCCAACGATCATGATCAGCGCGTTTATATTTGGGTTCGTCATGGATGGAACGTCGATGAGGATTCTGTGCGTGCTGAAGCCAGGCAGGCTGGAAATCAGTCGCCGACTGTTTTTACCTTTATCCCTAAACGTTCAGCGGATGATCTTCGGAAGGCTATCATTGATCTAAAAGCGGCCCAACTCACCTTGGATTCTCGGGGGGTCCCTAATACGCCTGAAGGTGCTGAAGCTTACTCAGCCATGAAAACAACAAGGGATACGGCGGAAGGTAAAGTTAAGCAGCTCCTCAAAGAGGCGTTCTCTGGAGCCAAGGTCTATCAAGGCGGAGGTACTGAGCTTGTCGGCAATTCACTTCAGGAGATGATTCTTGAGGCTGCCAATAATTCACTTCAGCGGCTCTATCCGAAATTCGGGACAGCGGATCATCCTGCGTGGGACAGGGTTTACTCCAAGGCTAAGCAGGGTGCACCCGATTCCCTGGTTGCGGTTGGAGATTCTGGTGATGCCGCCAACAACCCTGTTTGTAAAGACGTGATTGGCTTCATTACAGCAGGGAAAGCTGGCACAGATATTCGGAGCAACTTTCTTGCTCCACCGTACGGTTGGTCTCAGGATGCTGTCGATGGTGCCCTGCAGACCCTTCTTATTGCGGGGCTGATTCGTGCCCAGGATGATCAGGGCAAACCGATCGATCCACGGGAATTGGAACGTAAAGCAATCAACAAAACTAATTTCCGGGTTGAGGCAACCACGATTACTACCAAGCAGCGGATCGCTATCCGCAAAGTGTTTCAGACCCTGAGTATTTCAGCCGTTTCCGGTCAGGAGCATTTAGCTATCCCCGATTTTCTTGATAGTCTCAAGAGCTTGGCTAGTAAAGCGGGCGGGGATGCACCAAAGCCTGAAACACCGGACATCACCTTTCTCGATGAAATTCGCCTTTCGGTTGGTAACGAACAATTACTGCAGATATTCAACCGGGCCGATGATTTAAAACAAGCGATCGAAGAATGGCGCAAGCTCAGTCAACAGATTGATAGTCGGTGGCCTGCGTGGCAACAGCTTGAAGAGTTGGCTGAGAAGGCAAATGGGCTGCAGCATGCAGAAACTTATCGCTTGCAGGTCAGCAATATCGATCAGCAACGCATGCTGCTTACCGATCCTGATCCTTCAGCACCCTTGGTCAAGGAACTGGCGCAGCAATTACGCGAGGAACTGAATCGGCAAGATACGGACTATATAAAGCTGCATGGCGGTGGTATGGCTCGGCTGATTGCGGATGAGAATTGGCCGCAACTTGAGCCGGAGCAGAAGAACAAGTTATTGGCCGGTCAAAAGTTGAGTGAAATTCACCAACCCAAGGTTGAAGTGCAAACAACACAGCAGATTCTGGCGACGCTCCGTAGATTACCACTGGCGCAGTTCACTGACCAAATTGCAGCTTTGTCCGGGCGCTTCAATATGGTTCTAGAACAGGCAGCCGAGTTATGCGAACCGGAGGCACAGTTTCTTTCAGTCCCGCGTCGTACGCTGAAAACTGTTGATGAAATCAACATCTGGATGGATGAAGTGAAGGCCCACATTATAGTGGCTCTGGAAAAAGGGCCTGTGGTCATCAAATAAACAGGAGGCTGATCATGCTGGAAAAAATTAAATTTGAAAAATTTACCGCCTTCGAAAGACTCGAAGTGAAATTTTCCCCGGGGGTCAACATTTTTGTCGGCGAAAATGGCACAGGTAAAACCCATATTCTGAAGGCTGCCTATTCCGCTTGTGATATCGCCAAGAGCAAAGGTGGCTTTGCCGAAAAAATCAATAACGTCTTCTACCCTTCAGCTAAGCAAATAGGACGGTTGGTCAAACGATCCTCCGCTAGCAGCAAAGGTTCGCTGGAGGTGACGCGCAAGCTCGAAGACGATAAAAAAATCATTTTGCGGTTGTCTTTCTCCAACCACACCACCAAACCGGAAAAGGCCAAAGTTTCAGGCTCACCAAAAGCCTGGACGGAAAGCCCTATGGAAGCGGCCTACATTCCAGTTAAAGATATGATGGCCAATGCGCCAGGTTTCCGTTCGCTCTACGAAGAACGCGAAATTCATTTTGAAGAGATCTACGTAGATATTCTGCGCAAGGCTTTTCTTCCCCTGTTGAAAGGCCCGACCGACAAGCCGCGTAAGCAACTTCTGGAGAGCTTGCAGGAGGCTATGGACGGCAAAGTTGTGGCGAAAAACGAAGAATTCTTTTTACGAAACAAACATGGCGAACTTGAATTCACCTTGCTGGCTGAGGGATTCAGAAAAATGGGGCTGTTGTGGATATTGATCCAGAACGGAACCTTGTTGAATGGGGCGGTGCTTTTTTGGGATGAGCCAGAAACCAATCTCAACCCACGCCTGATGAAAACCGTGGTCGGCATATTGCTGGATCTCCAGCGTCTTGGCGTACAGATATTTCTTACTACCCATGATTATGTGATTTTGAAGGAGTTCGACCTTCAAGCTGTGAAGGGAGACAACATTCTTTTTCATAGCCTGTATCGAACCAAGGATGTTGGAGAGATTGAGGTTTCATCGACCGATGATTATTTACAGCTCTCTCCGAACGCTATTGACGACACCTTTGGCAGTATTGTCGATCGAGAAATCGAAAAATCCATGGAGGGGCTTGGCAAATGAAAGTCGATGCCGATGGGTTCTCGTTTGACTTTACCAATGCGCTGGATGCTTATGTCTTTGACGAAAAAGACAAATCGAAGCCCACTTTTCACGGCCAACCGATGAAGGCGGTGGATATCGTTGCCGAGTTCGATAATGCCTATGTGTTTGTGGAGATGAAGGATTTTAACGACCCAGCGGCCTATAACGTTAAAGACTTTGCTACCGAAGATGAGCTCAAGAAAAAAAGAGACGGATTCAAGTGGCTGAAAAATTACCTCAAATACAAATACCGCGACTCCTATCTGTTTCGCCATGCGGAGCAAAAGGTTGAAAAACCAATCCATTACATCTGTCTATTAACCTTCGATAATGCATTGAACACGGCCATGCGCAAGGTGCTCACCAAGGAGTTGCCTGTCGGGTTGACGTCCAAGCGATGGAAGCGGGAAATTGTTAAAAGTTCCCAGGTGGTTAATGTGTCCAAATGGAATGAAAACTTTCCAAAATGGCCGGTGAATCACACGGTAGCAACGGGAGGGGCCTGATGCAACCACTGGAAAAATCACTGCGCAATCAGCTTGAACGCACCATAAAGCAGGCGCGTGATATCGCTGAAGCTGCGGCCAGCGCCACCCTGGGTCAGCTTGGGGTCGGCGAGGCTGTCGCTTTTGAGCATTTAAATGATGAGGATAGGGCGCTGCGCCGTAAGCTGCGGGTGCATGGCCGGCAGCTGGGGGATGATTTTCTCCCCTCGCCCTCTGGGAGAGGGGCTGGGGGTGAGGGCCGCTTTCAGTCGATGGACCGCCTGGTCGAAGAGGTGTCTTATGAGCACTGGCACCGGATGCTGTTTGCGCGTTTTCTGGCTGAGAATGATCTGCTGATGTATGACGGCGTGGCGGTCACCTTGGAGGAATGCGAGGAATTGGCTGCCGATGAAGGGGCCGAGAACGGCTGGGAATTAGCTGCACTGCTGGCGGCGCAGATGCTGCCGCAGATTTTTAGACCGGATTCACCGGCGTTTCAGCTCCATTTTGCCGCCAATCATCAGCTGCCGCTGGAAAAGTTGTTGGCCGATCTCCCGCCGGAGGTCTTCACCGCTTCCGACTCGTTGGGTTGGGTCTACCAATTCTGGCAGGCCAACAATAAAGAGCGCATCAATAAATCCGAAGTGAAGATCGGGGCGCGGGAACTGCCAGCCGTCACCCAGCTCTTCACCGAGCCCTACATGGTCAGCTTCCTGCTCGACAACTCCCTGGGGGCCTGGTGGGCCGCTAGACGGCTCAGCGAGGCCGATCTCCAAAATGCCAGAAGCGAAGAGGAACTGCGCCTGAAGGCGGCGATCCCCGGCGTGCCGCTGGACTATCTCCGTTTTGTGCAACAGGAGGGCGGCACCTGGACACCTGCAGCCGGAATCTTCGATGGCTGGCCGGAGCAACTCGCCGACCTGAAGACGCTCGACCCCTGCTGCGGCTCGGGCCACTTCCTGGTGGCAGCCTTCCTGATGCTGGTGCCGATACGCGTGGAGCGCGACGGTCTTTCGGCCAGGGATGCGGTGGATGCGGTGCTGCGGGACAACATCCATGGCCTGGAACTGGATCAACGCTGCGTAGAGCTGGCCGCCTTTGCCCTGGCTCTGACCGCATGGAAATACCCGAGTGCTGGCGGCTACCGCGTTTTGCCGGAAATGAATGTGGCCTGCTCGGGATTGTCGATCAGTGCCAAGAAGGAGGAATGGCTGGCTCTGGCCGGAGACAATACCAATCTGCGGATAGCGCTCGAAGAGCTTTACCAACAGTTCAAGGACGCACCGGTACTCGGCAGCCTGATAAATCCCGAAGCGAGCCTGGGCAAGGGATCGCTGTTTGAATTGAAATGGGAAGAAGTTGGGCCGTTGCTGACGAAAGCGTTAGCGGGTGAAAAGGATGATGAACGATTTGAGATGGGTGTTGTTGCAAGGGGGATAGTAAAAGCGGCATCTCTTCTCTCTCACAGATACGATTTTGTTCAAACAAATGTTCCGTATTTAGGCATTTCAAAGCACCATCCACGACTTCTCGAATTCATTGAAAAATGGTACGCGGTTGGAAAATATGATTTGGCAATGGCTTTCATCGAAAGAATCAGAGAATGGATAACGCCTAGCGGGAGCTATGCACTAGTTTCGCTAGGTGAATGGCTCTATCTGGGACCTTACACACAATACCGCGATAATTATCTTGAAAAGCATAAGCCGTTGTTTGTACTGCGCTTGGGATGGAACGCTTTTTCAACGCCGATACGTGCAAATCCTGCACTAATAATTTCATCTGTTGCTGATAAGAACTGGGCTCAGTTTTCGCTTTCTGATTGTTCAGCTAACAAACAACTTCAAGATAACATTACTTCCACCTTAGTTGGTCCAATTAGCCGAGTAGGTCTCGCACAAATTCGCAACAATCCTGATATGCGTTTCATCAGCTCAGAGTCTTCGGAAAGCGAGTTGCTGGTTGAATTTGCAGAGGCTAGAAGCGGCCTTCATGCTGGTGACCTTCATCAATTTTTCAAGATGCATTGGGAGGTTGATAAATTCAGCTGGACCTGGGAACCCGTTCAGACAGCAGTAAATGAGACTGCTCGATTCGCTGGCAGAGAGCAAATTATACGTTGGGAAAAAGAGCGCGGGTCGCTTGCTGCGCTCGCTGAGAGTGTAAAGCATCTAAATCATGCGGCTCAGAATTGGAGAGCCGGAAAGCCGTTTTGGGGAAAGCAAGGAATCGTAGTTGGATTAATGGGAAAAGCCGCCTGTGGGATTTACTCGGGGCAACGCTACGACGTAAACAGCAGTGCAGTTATTCCGAAGGGTGAATCAAATTTATCTGCCCTCTGGGCTTTTTGTGAATCTGGGGTTTTCAGTGAACAAGTTCGATTGCTTGATAATTCATTGAAACTCGCACCAAAGACGCTTCTCAAAGTTCCCTTCGACCTCGGGCACTGGACCCGAGTCGCCGAAGAAAAATACCCGAACGGTCTCCCTAAACCCTACACCGATGACCCCACCCAATGGATCTTCCACGGCCACCCCTGCGGATCGGTCATCTGGGATGAGGTTCAAAAGTGGACCACACACGGCCCGTTACGCGCAGATGACACAGTGCTGCAGGTCGCCGTTGCCCGACTCCTCGGCTACCGCTGGCCTACCGAGCTGGATGCCAGCATGGAGCTGGCAGACGAACAGCGTGAATGGGTCAAACGGTGCGAACCCCTGCTGCCATACGCTGATGATGACGGCATCGTCTGCATCCCACCGGTGAGGGGCGAAGCTGCAGCAAGTGACCGCCTGCTGAATTTGTTGGCCGCCGCCTACGGCGGTGCCTGGTCTAACGACATCCAGGCGCAACTCCTGAAGAGCGCCGCCCACGCCGGCAAGACCTTGGAAACCTGGCTGCGCGAGAAGTTTTTCACCCAGCACTGCAAACTGTTCGGCCACCGCCCCTTCATCTGGCACATTTGGGATGGCCTGCGTGATGGCTTCGCCGCTCTAGTAAATTACCACAAGCTTGATCACAAACTGCTGGAAACTCTGATCTATACCTACCTGGGTGACTGGATCACGCGCCAGAAGAAAGACATCGCCAGCGGAATCGATGGAGCACAAGAAAAACTCGCAGCTGCAGAGAGTCTCAAAGAAAAACTCGAACTGATCCTCGAAGGCGAAGCCTATCCCGATCAAGGCTATGGTCACGACATTTTTGTGCGCTGGAAGTCCCTTGAAAATCAACCCATCGGTTGGAATCCAGACCTCAACGACGGGGTCCGTCTTAATATCCGTCCCTTCATGACGATCCCAGATGTCGGTAAAAAAGGCGCAGGCGTCCTGCGCGACAAACCCAACATCAAGTGGGAAAAAGACCGGGGCAAAGATGTTGAATCTGCACCCTGGTACCATCTCTTCAACGGTGACCGGATCAATGATCATCATTTGAGGTTGGCGGACAAAAAAGTTTCACGGGAGGCCGCCGAATGAGAGAAGAGCAGGCCAAAGGCGAGCTCATCGTTTATCAGTCAGAGGACGGCAGGGTTCGGCTCGATGTGCGTTTACAGGATGAAACCGTCTGGTTGACTCAACCGCATCTGGCGGAGCTGTTTCAAACGACGCAGCAGAACATCAGCCAGCATATTCAGAATATTTACGCAGAAGGTGAATTGGCGCACCCGGCAACTCACAAGAAATTCTTGTCAGTTCGTCAAGAGGGCAATCGACAGGTTCAGCGAAAACTTGATTTTTATAATCTCGACATGATCATTTCCGTGGGTTATCGCGTAAAAAGTGCTGTCGCTACTCGTTTTCGTATCTGGGCCACTGAGCGCCTGAAGGAATATATCGTCAAAGGTTTCATCATGGACGACGAACGCCTGAAAGAACCTGAAGGCGGGCGTTACTTCGAGGAATTGCTGGCGCGCATCCGCGATATCCGCTCATCGGAAAAGGTCTTTTGGCGCAAAGTGCTTGATATCTACGCCACCAGCATCGATTACGACCCGCAATCGGAAATCTCGAAAGAGTTGTTCAAGCGGGTGCAGAACAAAATGCACTGGGCGGCGCATGGTCACACGGCGGCGGAGCTGATTTACCAGCGCGCCGATGCCGATCATACAAATATGGGCGTGACCAACTATCCGGGTAACAAGTTACTCAAGCGCGATGTGGAGATCGCTAAGAACTATCTGGACGAAGTGGAGTTGAACCTTCTTAATCGCATCGTGACGGCCTATCTTGAAATAGCAGAAATTCAGGCCATGAACCGCAACCCCATGACCATGGCTGATTGGATAGAACGCCTTCATCAATTTTTAACCATGACCGGCCGGGAACTTTTAACCCATGCCGGAACAATCAGCCATGAGGCGGCCTTGGAAAAAGCGCACGCCGAATACGAAGCCTTCCGCCTGAAACAGAGTAACCAACCAAGCGTGGTGGAAATCGATTTTATCGAAGCGGAAAAAGAGCTAAAACTGCTCACCCCTCAAAAAGAGACCTGGCCGCGCCGGGGGGAAAAGCCGTGAGGTGACGCATGAAAATCATCTTCGAGTTTACCAGTCATAATCTGAGCGAAGGGGTGATTGCTTGAATGCTGTACTCTGTAGAAAGAACTGAAATTCCTTAAATCTGTTTATAAACGACAAGATAACATTTATTTGCAGGCTAACTTTTAAAATGTTATCGTTCAAAAAAATGTCGGGGTGCTATGGAAAATATTACTAACCAATTTATGGAATACGTCTTCGGGGTAGCCGGCCTGTCGGCTACTTGGGGGACACGTGTGTCTGCAACGCTTCCTCAATATTTGAAACAGAGATATTCCTTATTTGAAATCGCGATTGACCGTCGTTGGTTTCTGGGGATCTTGCTCGAAGACAATACTGATTTCCGCCCAGCAACATTCGAGAAACATCTTCGGCAAATCATGCCACTTGCTCCAAATCTTGAGGGCTACTGTTTAGTTGCTCAGGACCTTCCCGGTTACGTCCGCCAACGCTTGGTCGAGCGGAAGATTCCGTTTGTCGTGCCTGGACTACAAATGTTTTGGCCCGAACTAGGGCTTGTGGTCCAAGCCAGGAAGGCAAGGAGCGGACCTGTCCCCGTAGAAAATGTCAGCCCCGCCACACAAGCTGTTTTGATTTTTGCTTTAACGGGTGGCATTACAGAGCTGGTCACTCCGAAAGTTCTAGCTGAAAAGCTGGGATACACGACCATGACGATGTCTCGATCCCTTGATGAGATAGAAGCCAATAAGTTAGGGACAGTTGTTCGCAAAGGCCGTGAACGTTTGCTTTATCCTGAGATAGCGGAAGTGCTGTGGAAGCTGGCCTTACCCTTCATGCGCAACCCTGTGCGTGAAACGGTGCGGATCAAAGAGAATCAACTTGATTTTAAGCTGCGTATAGCAGCGGGTGAAACAGCCCTGGCTCGTCAGAGCATGCTCGTTCCACCGAGGGAGCCGACCTATGCTCTGGGTAGGCAGGCTTGGAAAGAAATTTCTATAAACCTAGAAACAATTCCTGTGGAGGATGAAGGCACCTGTCGTATTCAACTATGGCGCTACAATCCTGCGCTTTTCTCAGTGAATGGGATGGTGGATTCTTTTTCGCTCTACCTTAGCTTAAGCGATGAAGGGGACGAACGTATTCAATCCGCCCTGGAGGAAATGTTGGAGAAAGTTCTATGGTCGTAGGTCTCGACAAGTTTGCCGCTCACTTTGCGGATTGCCAGGACCGTTACGTGTCGAACTGCCCACAACAATACCAAAAGATGTTGCTACGTTTCTGCAGACTGTCGAGTGCGACCTTGATCAGCAGTTGCTGCAAAACATCGGTATCAGAGGTGTGTCTGCGGAAGAGGTGATTCAGACAATAACGGCAGTTTATGGAATCATTGAAGGATAAATTGATGCCCTCAAGCGAAAAACACACAATCTATGCTGCGCTGGTAAAAGCCATTAAAGCCTCTGCGGTTTACAATCGCGATATTCAAGTTGCTCCTGCATGTGTCCTTTGGCCAGATCGTGATCGCCAGTGGGAAGCAGTTATCCCTTTGCTGCAGAGCGCGTTACCGGAGCTCTTTGTCTTAGGTGATTACGCACCGGAACGACGAATCGGACCTGCCATCTGGCTGCGCTGTGTTATGGCTGGAAAGATTGAAGGGGTTTCTTTCCCTGCCGGAAGTACTCCGATTATTTACCTGCCGGGAGTCAGTCGCCAAGACCTACGGGCCATTGAATCCTGCTCTGAACAGCTCAAGCCACTTGCTGAATTGCAGTATCGTGGCGTTATCTGGTCACAGCTTAACGCTAAAGACTGGACTCTGTTGTCTTTTTTGAAGTCTGATCAGGGTGGTTTGGGTCTGGACGTTGCTCAAGACAACGATACCAAAAATGCTATGCAACTCGCTTTGCACCGTCTTCTTGAAGAAGAAGTCTCCTTGCTTGCGGGCAAGCGCCTCGATAGGGACTACTTCAATACCTTGTTGACCGGTGGTGACCCGACGCGTGACCTGCTTCAGTGGCTTGATCAGGGGGATGCTTTTCGCCTGGGCCGAGGTGAAAATGAATGGCAAGCATTCATCGGTCTTTGTAAGTCACAACTTGCTTTCGAGCCCCAGAATCAAGGGCAGCTTGAAGGGGGAGCTAAACTGGCCAACCATGAGGGGCCCTGGATGGCTGTTTGGGTCAGGTATTGTGAGGCCCCAAAACGCTATCCAAATATTTCCAGTTTGATCAGGAAATGCCAATTACCAGCATTTGATCTTTTTGCGACTATAGAAAACACCGGCGGTTGGCCGCAGTGGAATGACGCGCAAGAGATGAGCTTACAGGCTGACCTGCTTGCCGCCGCGAATCATCCCGCCCACGAAGCACGGAATAAGGTCCTTGAACTGGAAAAGACCCATGGATCAAGACGTGATTTGGTTTGGGCTGAGTTGGGAGAATCTCCGTTGGCGCAAGCATTGGAGCACTTGGCGGTGCTCGCTGGTATCTCCCAGAATAACCTGGCGGCAGGAACTCTGGCCGATTTGGCGGCGGGTTATCGTAATCGAGGGTGGTTGGCTGACGATGCGCTCCTCAAGGCGCTTGCGTATGTTGAAAGCAATAAGAATTTTGAGGCAGTCTCTGCTGTAGTCCGAGCGATGTATCTACCCTGGGCTGAGGATTCTGCCCGTTACCTACAAAGTATTTGGAAAAAAGAGCAACCTCAAACCACGTTCGGCACTGATAAGGGGAACACTTCAGAATGCGTGCTGTTTGTGGATGGATTGCGGTTCGATTGTGCTAGGCGTCTCGCACTGTTATTGGAAAAATCAGGCCTAATTGTTGAGGAATCGGAAAAGTGGGCGGCACTACCGAGCGTCACTGGCACCTGCAAACTAGCGGTTGCCCCCTTGGTCAAGGAAAATACAATTGCCGAGGAACCCGAGCCATACAATTTTGAGGTTCTTTCTGCATACCAATTCAATAAAGCCTTGGAGCAAAACGGCTGGACGATTCTGAATAAAAAATCACCATCACCTGCAGTGACCTCAATTGTGCCACCTCAACTTTGGGTTGAATGCGGTGATCTTGATCATGAGGGTCATGACCGAGGCTGGAAGCTTGCACGCCAAATGGACCTACTCCTTGCTGAGGTTCAGGACCGAATCCAAAGCTTGCTGGAGACTGGCTGGAAAAGAATTCGTATCGTCACGGATCATGGTTGGCTGTTATTGCCTGGTGGCTTACCCAAGGTTGAGTTGCCGAGTAGTGTAACCGAAAGTAAGTGGGGACGCTGCGCAGTCATTAAGCCTGGAGCCTCAAGCAACGGACTCGAGTTCCCTTGGCATTGGAATCCTAACCAACTTTTTGCCCTGGCTGACGGTATTAGCTGTTTCCGAAAAGGCGAGGAATACACGCATGGTGGAATTAGTCTTCAGGAGTGTTTGACCTTGGAGTTGATCGTTACTGAAACCGAGGCGAGCACGCTTGGAAATAGTGTCACAGTCACAGACATTGCTTGGAAGGGTCTCCGTTGCACAATAGCTGTGGAGGGCGATTTTTCTAGATTAGATTTCGATATACGCACCCAACCAGGCAACCCGAATACCAGTGTGACGGTAAGTACTAAAACCTTAAAAAATAATGGGACCGCATCCGTTGTGGTTGAAAATGAAGACCTGGAGGGGAGCGATGCGGCTATTGTCTTGCTGGATGAAACTGGGGGGTTGGTGGCGCAGATTGCTACTGTCATTGGTGGAGACGAAAAATGATTGAATTGGATCAAATCGACAGGCAGGCCGCTGCATCGTTAGATGGGTATCTCGTTCGGAAGGATTTGGTTCGAACCTTTAGTCGCCAGTTCCCCGTACCAACCTATGTCGTAGAATTTCTACTCGGGCGGTATTGCGCCAGTATTGATCCAGATGAAATTGAGGAAGGCCTTGAGATCGTTCAGCGCCAACTTGCCGATCGTACCGTGAAAGCTGGCGAGGAAGAACTGTTCAAATCTCGCGCAAGAGAGAGTGGTGAAGTCAAGATTATTGATTTGATCACGGCGCGTCTGGACGCTAAAACTGATTCCTACCTTGTTACCCTCCCTAGCTTACAATTGAAGGACGCACGGATTGAGGCTGAACTGGTCAGTAAGCATGAACGGATGCTGACCGGAGGCTTTTATGCGGAGATCACCCTGGATTATGACTCGATTATTGCTCAGGAGAAGAGTGGTCGCCCTTTTGGTGTTCGGCAACTCAGGGAAATTCAGCTCTCAAAGCGAGACGTTCTTGATACCTTGGCGGAAGCCCGGGAGCACTTCAGCACGGAGGAATGGAAGTGCTTTCTGCTCCGATCAATCGGTATCGAAGCAGGTGAACTGTCCGAACGTCAGAAGAATGCGCTGTTGCTGCGCATGGTGCCTTTTGTCGAGCGTAACTACAATCTCGTAGAGCTTGGTCCCCGTGGAACCGGCAAAAGTCATCTATTTCAACAGGTTTCGCCTTATGCCCATCTTATTTCCGGTGGTAAGGCAACTGTAGCCCGCATGTTTGTCCATATGGGAACAGGGCAACGCGGCCTAGTCTGCCAGTATGATGTGGTCTGTTTTGATGAGGTTTCTGGCATCTCCTTTGATCAGAAGGACGGGGTCAACATCATGAAAGGGTACATGGAATCCGGTGAATTCAGCCGGGGCAAAGAAAGTATCCGGGCTGATGGCAGTATCGTTCTGGTTGGGAATTTCGATGTGGATGTCGAACATCAGCAACGGATCGGTCACCTTCTTGGCCCTATGCCTCCAGAGATGCGGGATGACACAGCCTTTATGGATCGAATCCACGCTTTCCTGCCTGGTTGGGATGTGCCGAAAATTAGCAAAGAGTTATTGACCAATCATTTTGGGCTCGTCAGCGATTTCCTTTCAGAATGTTGGAGCCAGCTGCGTAATCAAAGTCGGGTCAGTCAACTCCAGAATCGGGTCTTTTTTGGTGGGTCACTCTCAGGCCGCGACACAAATGCGGTCAACAAGACCATCAGCGGCTTATTAAAATTAATCTATCCCGGTAATCGCGCAGAGGTGTCTGAAGAGGACCTGGAGTGGGCTGTACGGATTGCGATGGAGGGTCGACGGCGCGTGAAGGAGCAACAGAAGCGTATCGGTGCTGCCGAATTTCGTAACACCCATTTTAGTTATGTCATGGGGGCAGACGGAGTCGAGAAGTTTGTTTCGACCCCGGAGTTGCAAAGTGAAAACAGTATCGGTGGTGACCCCCTTGAGCCAGGCCAGGTTTGGAGCATTAGTCCTGGGGGGATGGATGATAATCCTGGTCTCTATCGTATCGAAATAAACGAAGGTCCTGGTTCGGGTGTCAAAATCCTCAACAAACCGGTTCCGCCCGCGTTTCGGGAGAGCATGAGTTATGCGGAGCAGAACCTCTATTCCAGGGCTATGCAGTTGGTTGGTGACAAAGAACCACGGCACCATGAATTTACCGCTCAACTCCGTGCGTTTGATGCCTCGAAGTCGGGAGCTAAGCTAGGCATGGCATCTCTGATTGCGCTGAGTACCTCCCTTTTGAAGAAAAGTGTTCGTGGTGGATTAATCGTTATTGGGGAGGTCAACTTAGGTGGTTCTATTGAACCGATACATAATCCGGTACCAATTGCTGAAATTGCTGTCGAAAAAGGTGCAACGGCGCTGCTTATGCCAGTCACTTGCCGTCGCCAACTCGTTGATCTATCCGATGATATGGCGACAAAGATCGATATTCAGTTTTACTCTGATGCCAAGGATGCGTTGCTGAAAGCAATTGTTGAATAAGTTTGAAGCTTTGACTTTGAGGGAGAGGAGCTCGATAAAACGTAGCTGATATTTTGAAATTTCGGTTTACCCTGCTAGCCTAAAGCCCTGCCACGACACGCACGCATCGATAACATTGGTCTTTTACAGCACGTTATTTTCAGGGGTATCGAACGAAAAGATGTTTTTCTCGGTGATGAAGATCGGGAAGATTTTATTGCTCGTTTGGGTCAACTTCTGGAAGAGACGCGGACAGCCTGGATAAATTGGCGAGTTACCGTTGGTGTGGCTATCGCCAGCTTATTGGACTCGGTAGCGATCAATTGATTGCCGCCGATGATTTGTATGCATTGCTTGGTCGCCGAAAAAGAGCAGCCACACAAGCGTATCTGAACTTCATGACAGACGGTCTAAAACTGAAAACCAGCAAACTTTCGAACGGGGGGCGGCGCTCCAGTCAGTTCCTGGATGATGCTTTAACGGATCATGATGCGTACGATGACCGCATCCCTGGAGGCGGGTCTTTCGCGGATCGGGTATTAAAAGAGCTTGAACAAGACGAAAGGCTGATGTCACTTGATGAGATAGTTGCGGCAGTTTCAGCGTATTTCGGTATCAGCGAACTCAATTTATCGCAACCGAGCAAGGTGCGCGGCGTTGTCAAGGCAAAGGCTGTTGTATGCTTTCTGGAGATCCGAGTTAACAAGCTTACGGGAGGAGAAGTCGGCAAACGGCTTTCGTATACTTCTTCAGCAACAAGTCGTGCGGTAAGGCGAGGGCAGGAGATTTTCGACGTAGATGAGACTGAAAGAGCTAGCTGTCTGAATGTCAAAATATCAGCTACGTTTTTCCGTCCCCTTTTTCTTTCCCCTTTTTGCTGGTTCGCGTGTGTCCCCCCCACACTACTTTGACCTTATGTTCAGAAATCTATCACATCGCGTTGGTACAGTTTGTTTTGACAAAGTCAAAATCGTCCGAGATACTGGAAATAGGAATCCTTAAACCATCAACAGAAATGAACCCATGAATATCAACGACCCATTCGGACGAATGAAGGACAAGCACCAGCGGGATTACGAATCATTGTGTCTCTCGTTACAAAAAGCTGGCCTGACTAACCGGGCTGACGCTCAGGCTCTCTTGGTGAAATTACGCTGGCGTGGAATATGGGGGCTGGCGTTCATCGTGCCGGTCACCCTGCTACTGGCGCTGGCGCTGCCGGAGCTGCGTTTCTTCGTTCTAGCGTGCGGAGTTTTGCTAGGCTTCTGGTTGAGTAAAACCAGCGTGAATGGTCAAGAGTATGTCAAACGTTATATTCGCGAGGAGCTGGCCGAGCATAAGGAATCCACTTCCTCCTGAAGCGGGCTTACTTTTTCATTTTGCTGGGATAAAGAAACCGTCGACCCCTGAGAAAAGGGGTCAAGCCTGACAAACGGAGATTCCAATTCATGAAGTTCCAAGGCAGCTTACTTAATTCCATTTTCGATCTTCTGAACGGGCTCAAAGAGCAGCGTCAAATCGGCTCCGAAGACCTTAAAATTCTTCTTGATTTTTGCCATGGTTCATCGAGGTTTTGCGTTCGTCGAGCAGATAGGTGCGAAGTTGATGCTCGCTCCTCATAATATAGATGATGTAAATATCATCGGCGACGATGCGATAAAATACGCGGCAGGGACCGACGATGATTTCGCGGTAATTTGAGGGTTTTAGCTCGGGGGGGTTGCGTCCGGATAAGGGGTGAAGTTCAAGTCGTTCTGTTTTTTTGAAGATTGTTTGAACCAGTTTTTTTGCTGCGGCAACGTTGTCGAGAGCAATATATTCCGCGATTTCATCGAGAACAAGCAGGGCGGGCTCGGTCCAGATCAATCGAGCCATTTTGCCATTTTTTTCTTTGCTTCAGAGTGTCCAAGGACTCGCTCTTCAAGGATGGCGCGTTCGCCTCTGGCTATCCCTTCCAGAATTTTCATGCGGCCTTGCATCAATTCATAGGATTGGGCATCGACGAGGTAGGCGGAGGGTTTGCCGTGTTCGGTGATCAACACGGTCTCTTTTGTTTCGTGGAGTTCGAACAGGATTTTGGTCGCCTGTCTTTTTAGTGATGTGACAATTTCTATTTTCATAAATGTAACACTAAAGTATCACTTTATTCGGGTCAAGTTTTTGTAGCAATTATATTTTTTTTGCACGGTTATCGAATCGAGCTTTAGAACCATGAATCCCCGATAGAATCATTCGAGGATGACAGATTTTTCCCTGCTATTACATGGTTCTGAAGTTATAAATCATCAAGATCGTCTCTCGCAGAGCCCGCAGAGTTCTCAGAGAAGATCAAATTCTCAAACAATAATAGGCTGTTGTTCTTAAGTTTTCTCCGTGGGCTCTGCGATCTCTAGAGAGTGAAACGAACGGGCGAGAACATCTTTTATTTTAGAATCTTTAGTATTTATTCAGTACCCTACTCAATCCGCACACCATACTACACTTCTCAAACCGGCAAGCATACCGACACTATAATTCCTGCGAAAAAGTGCCGGTCTGGCCGAGAAGAACAGTCGTAATCCTTGAAAAAACGTCTCTTTTCGTGGTAAGTTGCCTCCTTGTTTTAATTCACCATAAGGAGATCCACGATGAAAATTACCCGCCACGAGGTGGAGCACGTCGCGGTACTGGCGCGACTCGCCCTGACCGATACGGAACTCGATGCCATGACCGGGCAGATGAACCAGGTGCTGGACTACGTCGACACCCTCAATCGCCTCGATACCGAGGGGATTATTCCGACCGCCCATGCGGTACCGGTCGAAAATGCGTTTCGTGAAGATATCGTCCGCCCCTCTATCGGACACGATAAGGCGCTGAAAAATGCGCCAGACGCCACCGAAGACTGTTTCCGGGTTCCAAAAATCATTGATTAGTTTTTTCATAAGATAAAGGTTTAACTATGTCATTAATTTCTTTAAGTATCGCGACCCTGCATGACAAGCTCATCAGCGGTGAGATCACCTCTCGCCAGCTGACCGAGGCGTATCTTAAGCAGATCGGCGCGACCAACGACAGACTCAACATCTATCTGACCATCTGCCGTGACGAGGCGCTGGCGATGGCCGATGCGGCCGACCGACGCATTCAGGCGGGAGAGAGAGATATCCTGACCGGAATCCCGCTGGCGTTTAAGGACATCTTCCTTTGTGACGGGATTCGTACCACCTGCGCTTCGAAGATTCTTGAAAATTTTATCGCACCGTACGACTCGACCGCTGTTGCCAAGCTCAAGGAACGAGGCGTCGTACTGCTCGGGAAGCTGAACATGGATGAATTCGCCATGGGGAGCTCAAACGAAAACTCCGCCTTCGGCACAGCCCGCAACCCCTGGGACGAAACCCGGGTCACGGGTGGTTCCTCCGGTGGATCAGCGGCCGCCATCGCCGCTCAGATGGCAACAGCGACCCTCGGTACCGATACCGGTGGTTCTATCCGGCAACCGGCGTCGCACTGCGGCGTGGTCGGTCTCAAACCGACCTATGGCCGGGTCTCACGCTACGGGGTCATCGCCTTCGCATCGTCCCTCGACCAGGTCGGACCGATGACCAGCAATGTCGAAGACTGTGCCATCCTGCTCGAAGCGATCGCCGGTCACGATCCGCTCGATTCAACTTCGATCGACTGCCCGGTCCCCGACTATCGTGCCGCTTTAACCGGTGATATCAAAGGGATGAAAATCGGCCTGCCAAAAGAATATTTCATCGACGGACTCGACCCGGAAGTCAAAAAGGTCATCGACGCAACCATACAGACTTACACTGATCTCGGCGCCGAGATGGTGGAAGTCAGTCTGCCGCACACCGATTATGCCGTCGCCTGCTACTACCTCATCGCCACCGCTGAAGCGTCGAGCAATCTCGCCCGTTATGATGGGGTGCGGTACGGCACTCGGGTCGACGACGGGAACGGTCTGATCGAGATGTATCGCCAGACCCGGGCGGCGGGATTCGGGGCCGAAGTGAAGCGGCGGATCATGCTCGGCACTTACGCCCTCTCCTCCGGCTACTATGATGCCTACTACCTCAAAGCCCAAAAGGTGCGGACCCTGATCCGTCAGGATTTCCTCGATACCTTCACCACCGTTGATGCGATCCTGACCCCGGTCGCGCCGACCCCGGCCTTTGCCCTCGGCGCGATGATCGACGATCCGCTGCAGATGTATCTCTCCGACATCTTTACCATCCCGGCCAATCTGGCCGGCACCTGCGCCATGAGCCTGCCGGCCGGATTCGCATCGAACGGACTGCCAATCGGCCAGCAGCTGATCGGAAAGCCGTTTTCCGAGGAGAGTCTCCTCAAAATCGCCCACGCCTTCGAACAGGCGACCGACTGGCACACCCGGCAAGCCTCGATTTGCGGAGGGATGAAGAATGCGAAATAAATACGAAGTTGTCATCGGCCTGGAAGTCCATGTCCAGCTCACCACCAACACCAAGATCTTTTGCGGTTGTTCCACCACCTTTGGCAACCAGCCGAACAGCCAGACCTGTCCGGTCTGCCTCGGACTCCCCGGAGCGCTGCCGGTGCTGAACAAGCAGGTCGTCGAAAATGCAATCATGGCGGGACTCGCCACCAACTGCCAGATCGCGCCGCGCTCGATCTTCGCCCGGAAAAACTACTTCTACCCCGACCTCCCGAAAGGGTACCAGATCTCCCAGTTCGAACTCCCGATCTGCGAACATGGCTGGCTCGATATCCAGGTTGAAGGAGAAGATGAAAAACGGATCGGTATCACCCGGATCCATATGGAAGAGGATGCCGGCAAACTGCTGCATGGCGATGGGGCAGAGACCGCAGGGAGTTCATCTGTCGACCTGAACCGCGCCTGCACACCGCTTTTGGAAGTCGTCTCCGAACCGGACATGCGTTCGTCCGACGAGGCGATCGCTTATTTGAAAAAGCTGCACCAGATCGTCATCTATCTTGGCGTCTGCGACGGCAACCTCGAAGAGGGGTCGTTTCGATGCGACGCCAACGTCTCGATCCGCCCCTGGGGGCAGAAGGAACTCGGCACCCGGGCCGAACTGAAAAACATCAACTCCTTCCGTTTCATCAAACAGGCGATCGAATACGAGATCGATCGACAGGCCGAACTGATCGGAGATGGCGGCACAGTCGTTCAGGAGACCCGGCTATTTGACAGCAACAGCGGTGTCTCAAGGTCGATGCGGAGCAAAGAAGAGGCGCACGATTACCGATACTTCCCCGATCCGGACCTCGTACCGCTGGTGATCGACGCAACCTGGATCGAAACCACCAGACAATCATTGCCGGAACTGCCGGAGAACAAGTTTAAGCGCTACACGGAGCAGTTTGGCCTGAAGGAGTACGATGCCGGAGTTTTGATCGCAGAAAAAGCTGTCGCCAAGTATTTCGAAGCGTGCGTCGCCCTGCTTGGCGATGCCAAAGCCTGCGCCAACTGGATTACAGGAGAGTTGGCCCGCCGCTTGAAAGATAACAGCCTGACCATCGCCGATTCACCGGTTACACCGACGATGCTGGTCGGCCTTCTCAAGCGGGTCGCCGACAACACCATCTCCGGCAACATCGCCAAGAAGGTGTTCGAGACGATGTGGCAGAGTGGTCAGGAGGCCGATCTCATCATCGAAGAGCAGGGGTTGAAGCAGGTGACCGACAGCGGCGCAATCGAAAAAATTGTCGACGAGGTGATTGCCGCCAACCCGGGACAGGTCGCTGAATATCTCGGCGGCAAGGAGCAGTTGATCGGTTTCTTCGTCGGTCAGGTGATGCAGAAAAGCAAAGGGAAGGCCAACCCCGGGATGGTCAATGCTTTGTTGAAGCAGAAACTCGCAGGTCAAGAGTAAAAAAACGTAACGATTCAGCATGTCGGCGAGCGCCTCCGGTCTACAGCCGTTGCCTGCGTCCAACGTGGAGACACTTAACTTCCCGCAAGCAACGACTATAGCCCAGAGGCTGTGTATTGCATTAAGGGGTCTAATGACTTACATCAGATACTATCAGACCTTATCCGCGGCTAAACCGGTTTTGGTTCGGTTTTGAATTGCCGTCATTCCCGCGACGGCGGGAATCCAGAGATTACCAGGAAATGTCAAAAACTGGATAACGACTTTTTCAAGATGCTCCTTTTTTTTTGAATATTGGAGCCTGACAACTTACCTCTATTTTTTCGGAGAGAAACGCTCATGTCTGTCAAACCGATTCTTTTTATAGACGGCGTCTGCCGCATGCTCGACCAGAGACTGTTGCCGACCGAAGAGGTCTGGCTCGACTACACCGATTATCGTGAAGTCGCCGAAGCGATTCGGAGCATGGTCGTGCGGGGTGCACCGGCCATCGGCGTCGCCGCAGCATTCGGTGCAGCTTTCGGGGCCCGTGATATCGAGGCCGACAGCTTTGAACTCTTTCATGCCAAATTCGAAGAGGTCTGTAGCCTACTGGCGGCAACCCGTCCGACCGCTGTCAACCTCTTCTGGGCCCTCGATCGAATGAAAAGGGTTGCCGTTGCCAATAGAGCAACCCCACTCGCCGAACTCAAAAAGAGTTTACTCACTGAGGCGTGTCGCATTGCCGATGAAGATATCGAGATCAACCGCAGACTCGGTAGCCATGGCGCCGAGCTGATCCCCGATGGTGCCCGCATCCTCACGCACTGCAACGCCGGGGCCCTCGCAACCGCTGGCTACGGCACCGCCCTCGGTGTGATCCGGGCCGCGGTGGAAACGGGGAAAAAGATCTCGGTCATCGCCGATGAAACCCGCCCCTGGCTTCAGGGGGCACGACTCACGACCTGGGAACTGATGCAGGACAATATCCCGGTCACGCTGATCAGCGACAATATGGCCGGGCACCTGATGAGCAAGGGGGAGATTGACTGTGTGATCGTCGGCGCCGACCGGATTGCCGCCAACGGTGATACGGCTAATAAGATCGGTACCTATACGGTCGCCGTCCTCGCCCGCGAACATAACCTCCCCTTTTACGTTGCCGCCCCGACCTCTACCATCGATCTCGACATGATTGACGGGAACGGTATTCTGATCGAAGAACGCGACAGGAATGAAGTGACCCATTGCGGTGGACATCGCATCGCCCCCGAAGGGGTCACAGTACGCAATCCGGCGTTCGATGTGACGCCGGCCCGGTTTATTACAGCAATTATCACCGAGTACGGTATTGCCCGAGCTGACTACAAACTGCAACTCTCTGCACAGGCCAAAGGGGAATAAGGATGAACCTTTCCGTCCTGGCCGAACGCCTTATCACCGCATGCTCGGAGCAGGAACAGGACAGTCTGCAGAACTTGGCGCAGGAACTCGGCTACACGGAACCGACACAAACAGCGACCAACCTGCGACTTATTTTTGAAGCGACCCGGGACGGTTTCCTGCTAGCGAGACTCGCGAGACAAGCGTTGGACTGCGCCGATCCCGCCCTCGGACTGAACAATCTTGAACGCCTCCTCGACTCCCATGACGCCACCCTCACCCTTTGCACGCCGACCCTCTCCGACCCCGTAAGGAGCCAACAGCTCTTGACGATCCTCGGTGCGTCACAGTTTTTGACCGGAATCCTCTGCCGCGATCCTGTTTTTTTTCAGAAACTTTTCACTAACAAGGGGATCGACCACTCAAAAAATGAAGCATCGATGCGTGACGAACTCACTGCACTCATTTCCGATTCGGCGACCTTTGAAGAGCTCCAGGAAAAACTTCGGCACTACAAGGCTCAGGAGATGTTGCGCATCGGCAGCCGCGACCTCTGCGAGCTGGCTAAACTGATCGAAGCGACCGATGAACTTTCCTCTCTGGCCGGAGCGACCCTGCAACGTGCCTACGAGATCTGCAACAACCTGATGCAGAACGAATTTGGGAGACCGATGGTCTCTCCCGATGGTGATGAACCGCAGGAAGCGACCTTTACCATCCTCGGCATGGGAAAACTTGGTGGAAGGGAGCTGAACTTCTCCTCCGATATCGACCTGATGTACTTCTACCTCTCCGAGAAGGGGGAGACGACCGGTATTGAATCGGCTCGTGGCGTTCAAATCAACATAATCCCGGCCCATACCTATTTCGTCAAACTTGCTGACATGATCAGCAAAGCGATCGGCCAGGCGACTGAAAACGGTTTTGTCTTCAGGGTCGACCTCGATCTGCGCCCTGAAGGACGGAGCGGCGAGATCGCTCAGCCGATGAACAATGCCCTGCATTACTACGAGAGTTACGGCCAAAGCTGGGAGCGCTCCGCACTGATCAAGGCACGTCCGGTCGCCGGAAATCTCGAACTCGGCGAAACACTTCTCAAAGAGCTGGAGCCGTTCATTTTCCGTCGCAACCTCGATTTTGCCATGCTCGAAGATATCAAAGGGATGAAGCAGAAAATCGACAGCAGTCTGAGCCGGATCCGTGACGGTGAGGACAATCTCAAGCTCGGGTACGGCGGAATCCGCGAAATCGAATTTTTCATCTCGGCGCTGCAATTGATTCATGCCGGGAAAAAATCGTCGCTGCGCTTGCGCAGTTCACTCTCTGCACTCGATCAATTGACCCTCGAAGGTTTAATTGAAGAGAAAACCGCAACGACTCTGAAAACTGCCTACATCTTTCTGCGTAACGTTGAACACCGCATCCAGGTCTTTCAGGAGCAACAGACCCACAACCTGCCGACACGACCAGAAGCGATGCTGGCGTTGGCCAGACGGAGTGGATTCAGCGATCTCGCGACGTTTAAATCAGCCCTGAAACAACAGCGCGAAGCGGTCTCAGCTATTTATCGAGAGCTATTTTATGCCGGTGACAACGAGCTGAAAAGCGAAGTTCGCCCGGAAATTGAGTTCCTGTTTGAACCGCAGACCGAACCGGACGAGATCAAGGAGCTTCTCGAAGGGTGGGGATTTAGAAACCCGGATGCGGCATATGAGAGCCTGCAGGTTCTGAAGGGAGCGACACCCAATCGCCAACTGACCCGACAGGCGAGACGTCACATGGAGAGAATCGCACCTCTGTTGATACAGGAGGTAATTGACTCTCCGGAACCGGAGATGACCCTCTCGAACGTTGAGCGGTTACTATCGGCCCTGCGTGCCCGTGGAACCTACTTTGCCCTGCTCGCTGAGAACCACAAGACCATGAAACTGCTGGTCAAGCTGTTTGGCACCAGTCAGTTTCTGACCCGTATTTTCATCCAGCATCCGGAAATTCTCGACGCCCTGGTCTCAGGAGCCTACGCCACCCCCTTCAAAAGTCTGACAGAGATGCAACATGACCTCGACACCTTGATGTTAGAGGCAAATGATTATGAACAGAAACTCGAAGTTCTGCGTAAATTTCGCAACGAAGAATTTCTGCGTATTGCCCTGAATGATCTCTTTGGCAACACACCTCAGGGGGAGAAGACCTTTCAACTCTCCTGCCTTGCCGACTGTTGCCTGATGGCTGCTGTTGAGATCGCCAAAGAGGAATTAATCCCCCGCTACGGACTCCCATATTGCACGACCGACGCACAGGAACCTCAGCTGGCTGAATTTGTCATTGTCGGGATGGGGAAGCTCGGCGGCATGGAACTGAATTACCACTCCGATCTCGATATCGTCTTTGTTTACCAAGGGAACGGCGAAACCAAATCGGTTGAAGGGAGCGATCCAGAACGGTTCAGAGCCCAATCCAATACGCAGTACTTTTCACGTCTGGCACAGCGAATTATTTCGGTTTTGACTCTGGTCACCAAAGATGGCTATGTCTACCAGATCGACACCCGCCTTCGTCCTTCTGGAAATCAAGGCCCTCTGGTCACCAGCCTTTTAGCCTTTAACAACTATCACAACTCTTCAGCCCAACCCTGGGAACGCCAAGCTCTCATCAAAGGGCGCGTCGTTCAAGCCGACTCCCGGCTCAGTGCTCAGATGCACGCAGCTCTCGAGCATCAGGCATATGACGCACCACTTCCTGAAAATTTTGGGCACGAAGTTGCCCGGCTTCGCACCCGGATGGAGAAGGAAATCGGTCGGGAACGTGACTATAGATTTAACATCAAAACCGGACGCGGCGGCATGGTTGATGTCGAGTTTATTGCCCAGTATCTGCAACTCCTGCACGGTGCCTCAAACCCCGAACTACACGTAACAAACACCGTAAAGGCCTTGCAGAATCTAAACCATGCAGGTATTTTAACCAATGAAGAAGCGCAGACGTTGAAGGACGGGTATAAGTTCCTCCGAAAGCTGGAGAATATGCTGCGCCTGATTCACGACCATTCGATTCATGAACTGCCAAACGACACGAAATACCTGAAAAAGCTAGCCAGACACCTCGGCTACGACGACGACAGCCTGCCAGAACAGGCTTTGCTGTCGTCCTATCGCACCCACACGGAAGGGATTCGTGAAATCTTCACCCGCATCCTCCCCTCTGGCACTGGGGATAACAGCAGAGACTGAGACAAGGGAACGATGGACCACCGCATAGCCATAACGGATGATGATCAATCCATACGTCACTTCCTCTCTGAATTCCTGAGTCTGAAGGGATTCAGTGTCGACAGCTACAGTTCGGCCGAAGAGGCTCTGCCGCAGCTAAAAAAAGGGATCTATTCCCTCGCCATTTTTGATGTGGTTCTGCCGGGCCTGTCAGGTCTCGATGCGTGTGCGACCCTTCGTAAAAATGGGGCGGCCAAAAACCTGCCGATTATTCTCATGTCAGCGATCAATCGGAACAGTGAGCAAAATCGCGAAGCCACAGAAACTTATGGGGCCTCGATTTACCTGCTCAAACCGTTCAGTCTCGACACTCTGCATCAGAAAATACTGCAATTAATTGACAGAGAGGGACTAACCGAAGAGCAGCCACAAATTAAACCGGCCCGGATCGAAGGAGATCTGACATCGACCGCTTTTCCAAAACTTCTTCACGATCTCTATGCCCTGCAACTGACCGGTTTGTTGCACCTGAACCATGCTGATCGAAAAAAAGTAATCTACTTCAAATCCGGCTATCCGATCTTTGTCCGATCCAACATGGTTCGTGAATGTCTCGGAAATATACTTGCGATCAAAGAGCTGATCACGGAACAAGAATGCGAAGACTCGTTACGAACGGTCAGAGAGTCAGGAAAAATGCAAGGGGAGGTTCTGGTCGAAATGGGCCTCCTGAAACAAGAACAACTCCCTGACGTTTTACGCATACAGGCAACGGAAAAACTGTTGGAAATTTTCAGTTGGCAGGAAGGGACCTTCCACTTCACCCCGGCCGTCAACTTCAAAAAGAGCATTACCCAGATCGATCTTTCACCAGCCAATATCATACTGCAAGGGATTCGCAACAGTTACAATGAAGCGAAGGTCGACCAACTGCTCAAACCTCATCTGAAGAGTTACCCGGCCCTCTCTGAAAACCCTCACTTCCGGTTTCAGGATGTCGATCTCATTCAGCGCGAAGCAAAAATCCTTGCCGAATGCAACGGCTGTGATACCTGTGAAAAAATTTTGGACCGCTATCCGTTATCACGATTTGAGAACAAGCGTCTGCTCGCCTCGTTGCTGCTGATCAATCTGCTTGAAGGGAACAAAAAACAACTCCCCCCTGACCAAAGGACCAGCCTCTTTTCCAGCTCGCCGGAGGAAAAAAAGCGGGGAGAGGAGTTCATAAACAGTTACAACCTGATGATGAAACAGAATTTCTTTGATCTCCTTGGCGCCAAAACCGACGCTACGGACGATGAGATCCGGCGCGGCTATGTGACTCTGGCAAAAACCTACCACCCGGACCGACTGCAACAGACAGAGTTTTCGAATGAAAACAAACAGAAAGCAAACAGTCTGTTTCAAAGGATCAGTGAAGCGTATGAAACGCTGTCAAATTCGGTTAAACGACATCACTACCTGGCGGGATTACAAGGGAAAACAGTAAAGGATGAAGACAACAAGGGGAGAGATATTCTGGAGGCAGAGAATGCCTTTCAACGCGGGGTTGTCTACCTGAAAAAAAATGATTTTGAGAACGCACATAAGTCGTTGGAAAAAGCGGTCAAACTCTATCAGGAAGAACCGGAATATCTCTGTTATTTAGCCTTCGCCAGGTTCAAAATAGCAAAAGGGAATGAAGCCCTACTTGAGCAAGCTAGAGAATTGATTCAAAAATCGATCCGACTCAATAATAATCTGGACAAGGGGCATCTGTTTCACGGCTACATGTTGAAAGAAGCGGGACGCTTGCAGGAAGCAGAAAAACGGTTTGAACGGGCGATCCAATGTAATCCGAACAACACAGAAGCGTTACGCGAACTGCGGCTGATCAATATGCGTTCGACCAATGAGAAAAGGGGGACGGTCCTGGGGAAGTTGTTTAAAAAATAGAAACGGTTACGAAATTAATCGGCGGCGGCCAATGCGCCGACAACTTCTGGAGCAAGGTCTAAAAACGCTAATCCATCCTGAAAAACCTGTCGGTCCATCCCTTCTCGGACAGCTTCAAGGCACCATCTGATCAGAAGATAACGTAACGTGTTGCAGGTCTCTTTATCTTGCCCGACAAAAACGACACCACTCTGAAACGCCCCCGTCTCTAAAGATCCGAGAGCCATAGAAAAAATAATTTCGCCGTGATGCTGTCGCACCTCGCCATTTACAATCAACTCAAGAATCACCTTTTCTTCTCTCACCGTTTCCATCTCTGTGGTGAAACGAGCGCCCATATCGGACATGCTACTCAAAATCGTGTCGTACCATTCTCCCCGCAGAAACACCCGGGCTGAAAAGTCGAGCGCCATCCTAAGATGCATACGGGTCGGACGATGAAATTTTTGTTCGATAATTTGCCACAATGCTTCGAGTGAAACCGGCAGTCGAATCCGGTCAGGACCCGCTGCATCCGAACGACTCAACCATATCGCCTTCTGGCTCGCAACCAGTTCACAACACCCCTCTTCGGCCAACAGGAGAGCCGACGGATCATCCCGCCGACAAAGCTCTACCCCCCAGACCCCTAACAGCGATTCCAAAACCGCGGTAAAAGCCTCGGAACCGGTCGATACGGCAATTCGCTTCGGAAGCTTGTCTCGGTCTACAATCTCGTTCAGCATGGTATGCAGCGCCTTGATCTTTGCTGGTCATGAACAATAAGAGGGATCACGTATTCCACATATTTTTATCGAGCAGGTGGCGTGGTTGCAGGTTACCAAGCGCCGTCCGCAGACTGTAACGAATGTCCGGATTTTCTTCGGCCAGCGTTGAAATCAATTGTTTCATCTGCTGACGTTTCTGATCCACAACACCATGCACCGGGCAGGAACAGGAGACAATCGGGAAATCCTGTTCCCTGGAAAAATCGATAATCATCGCTTCTTCAACGTAAGCAAGCGGGCGGATTATCGTATGCCGTCCGTTGTCGGCCAGCAGTTTCGGACTCATTGCAGCGAGTCGTCCAGAATAAAATTGATTCAGAAGTAACGTTTCGATTATGTCATCCAAGTGGTGCCCTAAGGCGATCTTATTACACCCGAGCTCATCGGCCAGATCATAAAGAACACCCCGGCGCAGTCTGGCACAAAAGGCACAGTAGGAGGTACCGGGGCGGAGTTTCTGATCGATAATCGAGGAACAGTTGGTCATTTTCATGCAGCTGGCGAAACCGGCTTCCTCGACATGCCGCGCGATGACATCCTGCTGATAACCGGAAAAACCGGCATCGACATTCACCGCAATCAGCTCATAGTTGATCGGGGAGCGTCGCCTGAGAGCCGCTAACATATGCAGCAGGGTATACGAATCTTTGCCGCCAGAGACAGCGATAGCGATTCGGTCCCCCTCTTCTATCAGAGTGAAATCACCGACAGCTATACCGATTAACCTTTTAATTTTACGAAATAATTTTGTTTCAGCCACGGGCACGAGCGACTCCCAAACAGCTATCACAGTCGAGTTCAGCGGCTGTTGTAACTGATCTGCAAAATTCCTGCAACCTTCTCCTCCAAAGCTAACGGGTCGGTCGATTGCTACTCGCGGAACCGTTCTTTAAATCCGACCGCCCGTCGTATATCTTCCAGTACCAGATAAAGGGAAGGAATCAGCAGCAGGGTAATCCCGGTCGCAAACAAGATACCGAAACCTAAGCTGATCGCCATCGGAATCAGAAACTTGGCCTGCACACTGGTCTCAACAATCATCGGCGACAGACCGAAGAAGGTGGTCAGAGAGGTCAAGATGATCGGCCGGAAACGGCGGGTCGCCGCTTCGACCAGACCGTCGTGCGGACTGAGCCCCTCCTCCCGTCGATTTCGATTGGCCCGATCAATCAGCAGCAAAGAATCGTTGACCACCACCCCGGCCAGGGCGACCAGCCCGAACAGGCTGAGCAGGCTGAGGTTATACCCCATGATCAGGTGGCCGAGGACAGCACCGACCATACCGAACGGGATCGCCGCCATAATCAACAGCGGCTGACTGTAGCTCCGAAACGGTATAGCGAGGAGAACAAAAATCATCACCAGCGCCAGCTCGAAACCAGCTTTCATACTCCCGAGGGAATCACGCTGCTCGCGCGCTTCCCCTTCCATGTCATATTCCAGACCGGGGTAATCATGTGAGAGTCCTGTGAGGATCCCCCCCTTGAGTTCGGTGATGATATCCTGAGCATTGTTGGCCGCACTGTCGACCCTGGCGGTGACATTGATCACCCGCTTACGGTCGGTCCGGTTGATGGACGAAAAGCCGCGCCCTTCTTCAACCTCTGCGGCTCTGAGCAGCGGGACTTCACCCCCATTCGGGATTCTGATCAACATCCTCTCAAGACTGGAGAGAAAACGGCGATCCGTTTCCGGGTACCGGACGATCACCTTGACCTCGTTGCGCCCCCGCTGCAGGCGAAGCGCCTCGGATCCGTAGAAAGCTGCCCGCACCTGTCGGGCCAGATCGAGCTCGGTCAGCCCGAGGCTGCGACCGGCATCACTCAGTTTCAGTTTCAGTTCGCGATTCCCCTTGGCGTAGCTGTCTTCGATATCACTGACCCCCGGGTATGTGCCAAGGGTCGTCCGTAACCGTTCTGCCGCCATCTCCAGAACATCGAAATCATCGTGCGCCAGCTGCACATCGATATTCGCCCCCATTCGAACCAGATTGGAGCTGAAGGTGAGGGACCGGACGCCGGGATAAGTGCCGATCTTCTCCTGCCAGGCCCGGCGGATCTCGCCGGTCGAGACATTGCGGTTTTCGCTCCGCGCCAGCAGCAGCGAGACGCTGCCGAGGTGCGGCGCAAACGACCCTCCCCCTCCGGCCGGCCCACCGGATTGAGCGGTAGCGCCATCAAGGGCATAGATGCCGCGCAAAACCGTGCCTCCATCGGTCGCCTTCTGGTCGAAGGCGTCGACAACTGCACGGGCAGCCGCTTCGACCTCGTGCACCACCCGGGTGGTCTCTTCGACCGGAGTCCCGCGATTCATCTGCACCGTCGCCGAAATCTGATCCCCTTCGACTTCCGGCATAAAGGTAAATTTGACCACCCCGCCGCGCACCAGACCGATGGTCAGAATCAGTGCTGCAATACCGGCTGCAACAGTAATATAGCGGTTGTGCAGGCTGAATTCGATTGCGCGCAGAAAGGGACCGTTAATGAATCGCTCGAGAGTGGCGCCGAAACGTTTACGGTTCCGATCGATGGCTCCGATAATTCCGTGCAACTCTTCTTCCCTTTTTTTACCGTGCCCCAGATGCGACGGCAGGATAAACAGGCACTCGATCAGGGAAACGACCAAGAGCGTGATCACAATGACCGGAATCACCTTGATAAACTTCCCCATCATCCCTGAAACAAAGACCAGCGGGAGGAAGGCCGCGACAGTGGTCAGGATGGCGAAGACGACCGGTGTGCCGACTTCAATCGTCCCCTGAATCGCCGCTTCAAGAAAGGTTTTTCCCCGTTGCCGATGCTCGAAGATGTTTTCTCCGACTACAATCGCATCGTCGACCACGATCCCCAAGGCGAGAATAAAGGCAAACAGGGAGATCATGTTGATCGAGACACCGAGCCACGGCATTAAAAACAAGGTTCCGAAAAAAGAGATCGGAATACCGAGCATGACCCAGAGCGCCAGACGGAGTTCGAGAAACAGGCCGAGGATGATAACAACCAGAATCAGACCGAGAACCGCATTCTTGGTCAGCAGATTCATCCGCCCTTCAAAGATCTCGGAGGTATTGTTCCATGTCGCCAGACGGATCGACGCTGGCAGTCCGAGCTGTTTCTCTTGTGCAAAGGCGATGACCGTATCGGCGATCTCGATCGGTTTCTGGTCACCGATACGGTAGACCTTGAGCATCGCGGCCGGTTGGCCGTTGTAGCGCCCCGCTTCGTCCGTCTCCTCAAAGGTTTCGCGAACCGTACCGATCTCCCCGAGGGTCAGGTTGGTACCGTCGGCGGTCGACACGACGATCAGGTCGGCATATTCATCGGCCCAGTAGCGCCGCTCCTTGGTCCGGACCAGAACCTGCTCCCCCTCGGTCCGGATCGTCCCGCCGGGGAGATCGAGGGAGGCGGCCCGAATCCGCTGCGCCACCTGCTCCAGGGTCAGATTATAACTGCGCAGACTCTCCTGCGGAATCTCGACGGCAATTTCAAACGGCCTGACGCCGGAAAGATCAACCTGGGTGATATTCGGTAGGGTCAGCAGATCATCCCGGATCGTCTCCGCCTGCTCGCGCAGGGTCCGTTCCGGAATCTCCCCATAGACCACGAGCGAGATCACCTCGCGGCGCCGCAGCATCTTGCTAACCACCGCCTTTTCAGCATCGTCGGGGAAGGTGGTGATACGATCGACTTCACTGCGGATATCCTGCAACACCTCGTCGACATCCGAATCAGGGTAAACCTCGGCGGTGACGACGCCGACCCCCTCGCTGGCCGAAGCCTTGAGCTGCTTGATCCCGTCGAGTCCCGAGAGACTCTCCTCCAGCTTGAGCAGGATCCCCTCTTCAACCTCTTCCGGACCGGCGCCGGGGTAGACAACGGTCACCTGAACCCGATCGAGGTCGATCTCCGGAAAAACCTCCTGCGTGATCTCTGGCCCTTTTAGAATACCGCCAATGATCAGCACTGCCATAAGAAGATTGGCGGCGACATGATTTTCCGTCATCCAGCGAATCGGACCCTTCATTGCGCGCCCCTCTCGGCGACAACGCGCAGTTTCATACCGTCCACAGCCCCGGTCAAGGTGGTCAACACGACCTTCTCCCCGGCCTCAAGACCTTGCCCGATCACCACCTGCTCGCGCTCCAGCCGCACCACATCGACCGGACGGATACGCAGGAAACCATCGCTGTCGGCGATCCAGACGGTCCGATTGTCACGCAACGCCCGACGCGGCAGGACAAACTTCTCTTTGATGGTCGGTCCGGCAAACTGGACATCGACAAACATCCCGACTTCGAGGTAGGGGGGGAGGGAATCCTTTTCATGCAGACGATAGGGGTCTTCTACCCGCACAGCGACCTGCAACATCCGCCCGCGCGGATCGACCTCACCCAGAACCCGATCAACAACTCCCGGCCAGACCGCTTCCTTCTCACCGTACCGCAACACCACCTCCGCTCGACTCCCGGCCGTTGCTGTTTGAGCTGCAGGGATCGACAGCCACGGCAGATCTGTCATCAGGATCGAGACGATCACCTCTGCCTCATGCGAACCTGTGATCGCCGCCAACTGGGTTCCGACGCGAACCACTTGACCGATATCAACCTGTTCGCTGAGAATTCTGGCATCAAACGGAGCGTTGATCGTCGTCCGGCGCAAATTCAGGCGGGACTGGTCGAGAGCAGCTCTGGCTGAAGCGATATTCGCCCGGGCATTCTTCATCTGTGGCTCAAAAAGGGTGAGGGGATTCGCCTCCTCCCTCTGTTGCAGCCCAATCCTATCCCATTCGAGCCGGGCAATGGCCGCCTGACTACTGGTCGTCGCCAGCTCGACCTCAGCCCGGGCCAGGGCTGCCTCTCCCTGTTGAACGGCCAAGCGGTAGTCGGTCTGTTCGATCTGGATCAGCATCTCCCCTTTACGGAAGAAGGTACCTGATGCGAAACGGTTGCCGAGGGCAATAATCTTACCGTTAACCTGTGGCTCAAGAGTGATCTGCTGGTGCGCCTCAACCGTTCCCGAAGCGTAAACAGTGAGCGGGTAGTCTTGCGCTTCGACCTCCAGCACCTCGACCAGAGCGCCGAGATGCAACGGTGCCTCTTTCGGCGGGCTCTTTTTACTCATGATCAAAAACATCGCTATGACCACAGCGCCGGCAAGAATCAAGACCGGAAAGAGAATCTTTTTGAATTTTGATTTTTCGTTCATCATTGCTGGTCCTCACTCGGGGTATTCTCTTGATTTTGTTTTTCATCGTTTGTCGGCCACTCGCCACCGAGAGCCCGGGCCAGACTGATCCGGTCTGACAACATCTGCCGCCGGGCGGCAATCAGACTTCCTTGGATCTGGAAATGAAAGACCTGCGCTGTAACCACTTGCAGATATTCACTCAGGCCATAGCGGTACCGGTCAACAGAGAGTCTGAGGGCGTCAGCTGCAGCCCGTTCAGCTTTTATCAGATAGGCGATCCGCCGCTCTGTGTTGTCATTACGGACCAGAGCATCCTCAACTTCCTGAAAGGCGATCAACACCGTCTGCCGGTAGCGGGCCAGACTCTCGGCAACCACCGCCTGTTGACGATCAACTTCAGCCCGTCGTCGGCCGCCATCAATGACCGGGAGCGCCAGACCCGCGGCCAGGCTCCAGAATTCACCACTGATCGTCGGGACCGAAAAAGTGTTGCGCCCGGTCCCATAGCTTCCGAGTAAATTGATACTCGGAAAACGGTCGGCAATCGCCACAGCGACCCGTTCATCATTCGCCTTAACGCGCAACAGTGCCGCGCGCAGATCCGGTCGCCGGGTCAGCAATTCACTCGGCAGACCGGCCGGAAACGATTCAGGGGGCGAGGGTAACCTTACCAGTTGGCCGGCGACCTCATCACCCGGGTAGCGACCGATCAGAATCGCCAGGGCATGCTCCGCCATTTTCATTGCACTATCATTCGACTCACGAATCGCCTGAGCGCTGGCCAGATTCTGCCGGGCCAGATAAAAATCGACCGCCGGCACCAGGCCGCCTCGATAGCGACGCTCCACCATATCAAGCGACTGACTGTAGGCTTCAATACTCTGATCCGCAAGTTGCAGCTGCGAGCGTTGCTCGATCAGTAGAAAATAGGCATCGGCTACCCGTGCGGCGAGACTCAACTGCAACGACTTGAATTCTTGTTGCGCCGCCCCCTGATCGAATGCTGCACCCTGATTGCGCGCGGCATTTTTACCCCAGAGATCGAGTTCGTAAGATGCTGCAACAGACAGAGAATAGTCTTCCCCTTGCACCTCTCCACTCATCCCCTGCTGGCTTCCCTTGCGTGTGTCCCCTCCCAACGATAGCGTTGGATATCGGGCAGCCGAGGCTGACCTGAGCAGCGCTTCGGACTGCCGAAGACGGGCCAGTGCCTGTTCGAGATCAAGATTGGCCTCAAGCGACTCCTCAATCAGTCGATTCAGATCGGCATCCCCAAACCTCTCCCACCAGTTTCCGAGGAGATGATCGACACGGTCCAGATCGCCCGCTTCAACATATCGACCGGGGAGCTCAAAATCGTGCTCAACCTTGATGCGGGTGTGTGGGCTACACGCACCCAACAGGAGCAGACAGATCAAACCAGAGAGCACTCTCCTTATCACTTCGCTTCCGTTCCGGCCGTGACAAATGTCATCAGCTCTTCAATAATCGTTTCGATGTTCATCTCCGTATGCATCTGGTTCATAAATCCATCCTCTTTACCGAGCATCCGCATGATATGACTGGTCGCACCAATCACAAACTGCAGACGCCAGAAAACCCTCTCCGGCGCAACATCAGGCAACGCTTCGTCCAACAGGCTCGATAACTGTTTAAACAGAGGGAGGATGTACTGCAAAAAGATCGTTCTGACAGTCGCATCGGTATCACTCATCGACCGGCCGACCAGAGCGCTGAAATGGGTCGCTCCTGGCTCCCGGCAACAGTAGCGAACCGTCGGCTCCACAAAAGCACGCAAGACATCGGCGACCTCGGGACGCCTCCCCTCCTCTACAGCCTGGCTTTGCACGCTGTTCAACGCCTCGCTACGAATTGCATTAAGTGGAATCAACCGCCGCTTGAAGACCTCTTCGAGCAAAGCCTCCTTCGAGCCATAATGATAATTGACAGACGCGAGGTTGACCTCCGCCTCTCCGGTAATCGCTCGCATTGAGGTATTGTGATAACCATTGTGTGCAAAAAGCTTTTCTGCCGCATCGAGTATCCGTTCAGCTGTATCCGGCTGGCTCATCTCTGCTCTCCATTCCCTTGAATCATACAACTGATTTAAACAGTTGTTTAAACACAAAGTCAAGCAATGATTCGATCCGGTTTGCCATAACCTCGTACTCGTGATAAAAGTTCGTCATTACCATGCTATCGATTATTATTGGAGGAACCGTATGCCGAGTCGTCATCAGAGTAGCCGCGTTTTGGTAACCCTCGCAGCGTTCGTTGTTGTCGTCGCCGGGATGCGCGCCGCAGAGCCGTTACTCACCCCGTTTCTCCTCTCCGCGCTGATCGCCATGATCTGCACCCCTCCCCTCTTCTGGCTGCAGCAGAAGAAAGTTTCGACCGGCCTGGCGGTGCTGATTGTCGTCATCGGGATCATGGTCGTCGGTCTGCTCCTCGGCACCTTTGTCGGCTCGTCCTTAAATGACTTTGCCAACGCCGCACCGACCTATCAGGCCCGATTGAAAGAAGAGACCATCGCCCTCTTTGCCTGGCTCAGCAATTTCGGCATCGACGCCTCGAGCCAGGTGTTGCTCGAGTATTTCGATCCGGCCAAGGCGATGCAGATGATCGCCGCCAGCCTCAAACAGCTTGGCGGGGTACTGACCAACACCTTCCTGATCCTGTTGACCGTCGTATTTATTCTGCTGGAAGCGTCCGGATTTCCGACCAAGCTCCGCTCCTCACTTCAGGACCCCGACAGCACCCTCACCCGATTTGCGGAAATCACCACCAACGTCAAAAGGTACCTGTCGATCAAAACCGTCTTCAGCCTGATCACCGGCCTGCTGGTGACCCTCTGGCTCTATCTCTTCGATGTCGACTTTCCACTCCTCTGGGGATTGATCGCATTTCTGCTCAACTACGTCCCGAATATCGGCTCGATTATCGCCGCCGTTCCGGCCGTATTGCTCGCTTTTGTCCAATTCGGTCTGAGCCGGGCGCTGATCGTCGCCGCCGGGTACGTCGCCATCAATATCGTCATCGGGTCGATCCTTGAGCCCCGCTTCATGGGACGCGGCCTCGGCCTCTCCACGCTGGTTGTGTTTCTCTCCCTCGTTTTCTGGGGGTGGGTCTTAGGCCCGATCGGCATGCTGTTGTCGGTCCTTTTGACCATGATCGTCAAGATTGCGATGGAGAGCCGTGAAGAGACCCGCTGGATCGGCATCCTGCTCGGGTCGAATGCCACAGAGACGATTTCTACAGACACCGACTGACCCTTGACGTCAGCCTTCTCTCTGGCTAACTTCTAGACAGGCCTCTGCCTTTAAATAATCCATTCAGTTTACGTTCCGCTCAGCTTTTTATGGAGGATCTGCCATGGAAGACAAAAGAGACTACCTTCGCGTCCCGTTCAACTGCGTTTCACAGATCAATGTCGTCGACCAGTGCTTTGCGTCTGAACTCCTCGACATCTCCCTGCGTGGTGTCCTGCTCGATGTCACTCCGCCACAGGAGATCGGCCTCGGCTCGCTCTGCGAGATCGATATCGCCTTTGCCAGCTGCAACACCCACCTGCTGCTGGATGCCAAACTGGTTCACCGGGAAGGGAATCATTACGGATTCCGAATTGAATCCCTCGATCTCGATAGCCTCACCCACCTGCGCCGCCTGCTTGAACTCAACTACGGCGATGCCGAAGAAATCGACCGGGAGTTTTTCCACTGGCTACATGCAGATGAATGATCTTTTCAAACCGGCGATTATCCTCTGTGAGCCACAGAGTCCCGGCAACATCGGCTCCGTCGCCCGGGCTATGGCTAACTTCGGTTCATGCAACCTGCGTCTCATCTCCCCTTGCGATCATCTCCACCCAGAGGCACTAAAATTTGCGGTCGGCGCCGTGCACCTGCTCGAATCGGCAACCATCTACCCGGATCTTTCCACCGCCGTCAGTGATCTCGAAATCAGCATCGCGACCACCCGTCGTGAAGGGGGGATGCGCGGTAGCTTGATTAAAAGTTCTCAACTCCACGATCAACTGCTCGCTACTCTCACTTCCCAAACAAGGCTCGGGCTGATCTTCGGCCGTGAAGATAGTGGACTGACCAGTGACGAAATCTCTCTCTGTTCCCATGTCGCAACCGTCTCGACCAGTGACGAGCAAGGATCGCTCAACCTGGCACAGGCAGTGCTGCTGTTTTTGTATGAGATTGCCCGAGAATCAGACCAAAGAAGCACAACAAGCAATTTCGACCGACCGACTCAAGGAGAGCTAAACGGATTACTCGATCAGATCCATGAGGTGTTGGACCGGGTCGCTTTTCTCAACCCGAGCAAACCGGGGAGGACTCTGCACAGACTGAAGCAGTTGACTTTAAGAGCAAATCCGGATCGCAAAGAAGTCGCACTTCTCAGAGGGATGTGGAGTCAACTTGCCTCAAGCATCAACGATTGGCGGGGACGGAGAAAAGGGAATAACGAAATAGAGAGATAACCGTTAAGATCTTGAGCAAAAGTCCTTTCAATTCCTGGTTTTTATGCAACAGTCAGACTGACTCAACTTAATTCCCCTTTAACCATTTACAGCAAGAGTTGAAATGAAAATCTTTACCTGATTTGCATTCTGGTGTATTGTATTTGATTCTTATTTGAACTGTCCCATGGAAAAATGAGAGACTCGCAGGAAACAGAAGAATACGGGCAAATATCAGGCCGACGGTGTCGAATCTCCTGATTCAGAGGTTGATCTCTGCTGGGCCTCATACGGCCGCCTACACAGCTAAACACCCGCATCTTTACTGATATCCCTTGATTGACATGATTCCACACCTTAACCACCAAGGACCAACCATGACGAATCATATTGGCAGGCCGCCTGCACAGGGGCTCTACGATCCAGCCTACGAACACGATAATTGCGGTGTCGGCTTTATAGCCAACATCAAAGGGCGAAAAAGTCACAGCATCGTCAAGCGTGGCATCGAAATTCTCTGTAACCTGACGCATCGTGGTGCCGTGGGCTCTGACCCGCTGGATGGTGATGGGGCTGGATTGATGATACAGATGCCTGATGACTACTATCGCGAAGTCTGTGACTTTACCCTCCCAGATGCGGGCGAATTCGGCGCTGGCGTGGTCTTCTTGCCCCAGGATAGAGTTTGTCGTGAAGCGTGCATCGCGGTGCTCGATCAAGAAGTGGCCCGCGTCGGTTGCAGCGTACTCGGTTGGCGCGCAATTAAAACAGACAGCAGCACCATCGGCCGCAACGCCCGTTCCGTTGAACCATGGGTCATGCAGATTTTTGTCGGGCGGGGCGAAGTCGAGACTCAAAACTTCGACCTGATGCTCTTCTTGGCGCGCAAACGCGCTGAAAACAAGATCCGTAACGACAATATTGCCGGCAATGAGCTGCTTTATGTCTGCTCGCTCTCCAGCCGCACCATCCTCTATAAAGGGATGCTTCTCTCAGAGCAGTTAAATACCTTTTTCCCTGAACTGGATGATGAGCGTCTCGTCAGTGCGATTGCCTTTGTGCACCAGCGCTACAGCACCAATACATTCCCGACCTGGGATCTGGCTCAGCCCTTTCGCTACGTGGCCCACAATGGGGAGATCAATACCCTGCGCGGCAACATCAACCGCATGCGAGCCCGTACCGCGCTGCTCGAACACCCCGAACTCGGCGATGCGATCAAAGATCTCGATCCGATCATCATCGAAGGGAGCTCTGATACAGCCTGTCTCGACAACGCTCTCGAATTATTACTGGTAACCGGTCGCAGTCTGGCCCATTCTCTGGCGATGCTGGTCCCTGAGGCCTGGGCGTCGAAGGCGAACCTGCGCCCCGAGGTCAAGGGTTTCCTGAAATACCACGCCACCATGATGGAACCGTGGGATGGACCGGCAAACATCGTCGCCTGTGACGGCAATCAGGTCGTCGCGATCCTCGACCGTAACGGCCTCCGCCCGGCCCGTTACTGGATAACCAACGACGATGAAATCGTCTATGCGTCAGAAGCGGGGGTTCTCGATATTCCACCGGAGAAGATCCTGCGCAAGGCGCGGTTAGCCCCCGGCAAGATGATCCTCGTCGACGTCGAAACCGGCGAGTTCAAAGAAGATCACGAGATCAAAGGAGCGCTCGCGGCGACCCATCCTTATGCGGAATGGGTGCGCGATCATCTGATCCGTCTCGAGGATCTCCCTGCTCCGGCCACCAAACGGGTGCTGAGTCGCGGCGTACGGCGGCGGAAGCAGGGGAGCTTCGGCTATACCCTCGAAGAGATGCGTGAGATCATGGCGCCGATGGCGATCAATGGCCAGGAGCCGGTCAGTTCAATGGGGAGCGACACTCCTGTTGCAGTCCTGTCGAAGCACAGCAAATTACTCTACTGGTACTTCAGTCAGCTCTTCGCCCAGATCACCAACCCGCCGATTGATCCGCTGCGCGAAGAGATTGTCATGAACCTGACCCAGTATCTGGGACCAGCTCGCAATATTCTGATGCCTGGCCCGGAACATTGTCTCATGCTGGAACTCGACCAACCGGTCATTACTAACGATGTCCTGGAACAGCTGCGGCACAGTGACATTGACGGATTCCGCGGCACCACCCTGAGCACCCTCTTCGACGCGGACCAAGGTCCCGAGTCTTTGGAACAACGCCTGCATACACTCTTTATCGAGGCCGAGGTGGCCATCGACGCCGGCCGCACCCAGCTGGTTCTATCCGATCGCGGAGTCTGTAAAGAGAAAGCACCCATTCCGGCTCTTTTGGCTCTTTCGGGCATCCATCATCACCTGATCCGGGCAGGAAAACGGAGCCAGTGCTCACTCATTATTGAAACCGGTGAAGCGCGCGAAGTCCACCACTTTGCCCTGCTGCTCGGCTATGGTGCTACGGCGATCAACCCCTACCTTGCCTTCGAGACCCTGCAGGACATGGTCAATATGGAGATGCTCCCAGGGCAGGACGGTAACAACCAGGCTGACGAAGAAACCGACATCATCTATCAGTACAACAAGAACTACATCAAAGCGATCAGCAAAGGGCTGCTCAAGGTCTTCTCCAAAATGGGGATCAGTACCTTGCAGAGCTACTGCAGCGCCCAGATCTTTGAAATCGTCGGTCTGGATCAAGAATTTACCAATAAATATTTTCCAGGAACGGCAAGTCGGATCGGCGGCGCTGGACTGCTGGAGATCGCCACCGAAAGCCTGATCCGGCACCACAATGCCTTCGCTGAGCAGGTCGACCCCAACCGCGACCTCGATCGTGGTTCTGAATATTCCTGGCGCCGTGAGGGAGAGCTGCACCTGATGAACCCCGAGGTGATCGCCCTGCTGCAGCACGCGGTGCGCTCCGGTAGCCGCGAGGATTTCAGGCGTTTCACCGCCCAGGTCGATAACCATAGCGAACAGCTCTGCACTTTGCGCGGGCTGTTTAAGTTCAAGGGAGAGAATCAGGCTATTCCTCTGGAAGAGGTCGAACCGATCAGCTCCATAGTCAAGCGTTTTTGTACCGGCGCCATGAGCCTCGGCTCGATTTCCACCGAAGCCCATGAAACTCTGGCGATCGCCATGAACCGGATCGGCGGCAAGTCGAACACCGGCGAGGGGGGCGAGGATCCGCGACGCTATACTTCAGATACCAACGGCGACCTGCGCCGCAGCGCCATCAAACAGGTCGCTTCGGGGCGTTTCGGCGTCACTCCGCACTACCTGGTCAATGCCGACGAACTTCAGATCAAGATCGCCCAGGGGGCCAAGCCTGGCGAAGGGGGGCAGCTCCCTGGCCACAAGGTCAGCGAATACATCGGCGAACTGCGTTTCAGCGTCCCGGGAGTCACATTGATCTCGCCGCCGCCACACCACGACATCTACTCGATAGAAGACCTGGCACAGCTGATCTTTGATTTAAAAAACTGCAACCCCAAGGCCGACATCACCGTCAAACTGGTGAGTGAAGTCGGCGTCGGCACCGTCGCAGCAGGGGTCAGCAAGGGGCACGCAGAGCGGGTCATCATCGCAGGCTTTGACGGCGGCACCGGCGCTTCACCCTCATCATCAATCAAACACGCCGGGATCCCCTGGGAGATCGGCTTGGCGGAAACCCAGCAGACGCTGGTGCTTAACGATCTGCGCGGCCGCATTATTGTTCAGACTGATGGCCAGCTACGCACTGGCCGCGATGTGATCATCGCTGCCATGCTCGGCGCCGAAGAATATGCCTTTGCCACCGTAGCTCTGGTGACCGTCGGCTGTATCATGATGCGCAAATGCCATCTCAATACCTGCCCGGTCGGTGTTGCCACCCAGGATGAAGCGTTGCGCGGCAAGTTCGCCGGCAAGCCTGAGCATCTGGTCAACTACTTCACCTACCTCGCCGAGGAAGTGCGCGAGCTGATGGCCGAGCTCGGTGTTCGGACCCTGGATGAGCTGATCGGTCAGACGCAGTATCTGGAAATGGACGGTGCCATCAAGCACTGGAAGAACCAGGGGCTCGACTTCTCACGCATTCTGACCAAGCCGAAGGTCGCTGCCGATATCGCCACTCGACGCGTCCAGGGGCAAGAACATGGGCTGAAAAATCAGCTCGACAACCAACTGATTAAACTCGCCGCTGCGGCCCTGGAACGCAAAGAGAAGGTTTCGATTGAGATGCCGATCCGAAACTCCAACCGCACCTTTGGCACCATGCTCTCAGGGCAGGTTGCCATGCAACATGGTCACGCAGGGTTGGACAAAGGGACCATCGCCATAAAGGTAACCGGCATTGCCGGACAGAGCTTTGGGGCCTTTTTGGCTCCCGGCATAGATCTGCGCCTGATCGGCGAAGCGAATGACTATGTTGGAAAAGGGATGGCCGGTGGGAAAATCAGTATCCGTCCCGATCCCAAGGCCACTTTCACCTGGTATGAGAACTCGATTGTCGGCAACACCGTCCTCTACGGTGCCACTGGTGGCGAGGCGTTCTTCGCAGGCAAAGCCGGTGAACGTTTCTGCGTCCGCAACTCCGGTGCCACTGCAGTCGTCGAAGCGACTGGCGACCATGGGTGTGAGTACATGACCGGTGGCCGTGTGGTCTGCCTGGGGCGCACCGGACGGAATTTCGCAGCGGGGATGTCCGGTGGCTTCGCATACGTCCTGGACGACGACAATCGCTTCCGTCGCCGCTGCAACATGGCAATGATCGATCTTGAGCAGATGACCGAGGACGACGATGACGCCGGGTGGTTAAAGGATACGATTACGCGGCACTACGAACAGACCGACTCGCCACGCGCCGCTGAGATTCTCGCGGACTGGAGCGCTTATCTGCCCCTTTTCGTCCGCGTTTTCCCCCGTGAATACCGTCGGGTGCTGACCGAACGTGCGACCAGAGCCGAAAAAGAGAAGGAGGCCACTCATGGGTGACCCACGCGGATTTATAAAACATGGACGACGCGACAAAACCATACAACCGGTCAACGCCCGACTGCAACATCATGACGAACATTACGACGAGCCCAGCGAAGAGAAGGTCAAGACCCAGGCCTCTCGCTGTATGGATTGCGGCGTCCCCTTCTGCATGACCGGCTGCCCGCTGGGGAACCTGATCCCGGAGTGGAACGACTTGGTCTATCGGGGCCAGTGGAAGCAGGCGTTGCAGGCTCTGCACGCCACCAATAACTTTCCGGAGTTTACCGGAAGGATCTGTCCGGCACCGTGTGAAACTTCGTGCGTTCTCGGCATCAACGAGCCGGCGGTGACAATCAAGTTACACGAAATCTCCATCGTCGACATAGGCTTCAAAAAAGGGTGGATCGTCCCTTGTCCCCCTGCCCATCGTAGCGGCAAGAGCGTTGCCATCATCGGGAGCGGCCCTGCCGGTCTCGCCTCTGCCCAGCAACTCAACCGCGCCGGCCACCGCGTAACCGTCATCGAAAAAACGGACCGAGCTGGCGGGCTGTTGATGTATGGCATTCCGCACTACAAACTTCGAAAAGAAAAGGTTCAACGCCGTGTCGACCTCCTGATGGCGGAAGGGATAGAATTTCGCTACTCCTGCGAAGTCGGGAAGGATCTGAGCTTTGCCGAGATCAACTCCACCTTCGATGCGGTCGTGATCGCCACAGGCGCTGAAGAGCCGCGCGATCTACCGGTTGAGGGACGCAATCTCGACGGTATCTACTTTGCCATGGAGTTTCTGCCGCAACAGAACCGCGCCAACTGGGGAGATAAAGACATCGCCGCGTTGCACCCTGACCGGCTGGCGATCAGTGCCAAAGGGAAAAGAGTTATCGTCATCGGTGGTGGTGATACCGGCTCGGACTGCATCGGTACTTCGATACGCCAGGGCGCAACCAATGTCATCAACTTCGAACTGCTCGAACAATCACCTGCAGAGCGCACGGAAGACAACCCCTGGCCGCAGTGGTCACGCATTATGCGTGTCAGCAGTTCGGTCGAAGAGATGAAAGTCATGGGAGGCGATGTCCACTATGAGATCATGACCACCCGCTTCATCGGTGCAGACAAGAAGATATCGGCCCTGGAGACCGTCAAGGTCGACTGGGTCAATGGCCGCCCGGAGAAGGTTGAAGGGAGTGAGAAGATCTGGAAATGCGACCTCGTTCTTTTGGCCATGGGATTTCTCGGGCCGCGCAGTGAACTGCTCAACCAGATCGGCTGCGAAACGGACCTCCGTTCCAACATCAAGACCGACCCCAAGACCCGTATGAGCTCGGTCGATGGTGTGTTTGCTGCTGGCGACTGTCGACGCGGGCAGAGTCTGGTGGTCTGGGCGATAAGCGAGGGGCGTGAAGTCGCCCGATGCGTCGATGAGTACCTGACCGGCTCGCAAAGTCTGCTCCCCGAGGTCCGTCTGGAACCTTTCGCGTACTGAGCCACACACAGAGCAACGGTCACTTTCTGCCCTTGTAATTTGACAGAAAGACCTTCTCGATACAAACATTCGCCCTTGCCGGGCGGAGACAAAAAAAGCCCCTGCATCACATTGATGCAGGGGCTTTTTATCAATCAGGAAGGCTAAAACTAGAGAATTTCGACCCAACCATGGGTATCGGCGATACGTCCATACTGAATCCCGGTCAGTTGATCATAGAGCTTCTGGGTCAGCTCTCCCGTCTTCCCATTACTGAGATGCACGGTGCGATTCTGGTAAGTAAACTGTGCAACCGGCGAAATCACCACCGCGGTTCCGGTCCCAAACGCCTCGGTCAAGCGACCATTTACAACCCCGTCCAGCACCTCATCAACGGTCAGGGCCCTCTCTTCAATGTCGAGTCCCATCTCCTTGCAGAGGGTCAAAACCGATCGACGGGTAATACCGTCGAGAACGGTCCCTTTGAGCGGCGAGGTTACGATCTTGCCGTCATAGACAAAGACCATGTTCATACTGCCAACTTCTTCGATATACTTCTTCTCTTTGGCATCAAGCCAAAGGACCTGATCATAACCATTGGCCGCAGCTTCTCTGGACGCATAGAGACTCGCCGCATAATTGCCGCCGGTCTTCGCTTCGCCGGTCCCCCCCTCGGCCGCACGGACATAATGATCAGAAATCCAGATTTTAACCGGCGCGATGCCGCCTTTATAGTAAGCGCCAACCGGTGAGAGAATCACGTAGCAGAGGTACTGGTCCGACGGGCGCACACCGAGCATCGCCTCATTGGCGATCATCGTCGGGCGGATATAGAGACTGGTCCCGGCGGAATGCGGTACCCAGTCGGCTTCGAGACGGATTAATTGACGCAGAGCATCCAAAAATCCATCCGGATCAACGACCGGCATACACATCCGCTCGGCGCTCCGATTGAAGCGGGCGATGTTATCGGCCGGGCGGAAGAGAGCGATCTGGCCGTCAGGATGTCGAAACGCCTTGAGCCCCTCAAAAATTTCTTGCGAATAATGCAGAACCATAGCCGCCGGATCGAGACTGAACGGTCCATACGGTTGAATCCGCGCCGAATGCCACCCCTTACCAGTGTCGTACTCCATAACGAGCATCCGGTCGGTAAATTGCTTGCCGAACACCAGAGTCGATTCATCTTCGATTTTAGTTTTAGTCTCTACAAGGGGTAGTGTTTCGATCTTCACGGGGCAACCTCCAGATAACGAGTTGAAATAATTTTTATCATAATTACAGCACCCCCTGCAAGCATGACGACACTCAGTCGACCTTTTACTTAATACATCAATAAAATTCTGTGTTTTTCGATCATCAATCGATATAATATTCAGCATCAATCTGAACAGGTCAGGAACCCTATTGAGAATAATTATATTTCGTCAACTCTCTCTGCTGATAATCATGGTGAGCCTATCCACCCTCTCCTTCGGCTTTGAACTTCAACCGCTGTCAACGCGCAACTTCTCACCCGCGACGATCGGCTTCGGCCTTCCCGCCCTCGGGGCGGCCCGGACCGTTCAACCCGGAGTCTGGCAGGCGCAGATAACCGTCGATCTTGTTTCCAACTCCGCCGAAAATATTACGACCGACGAAAACCTCTTTTTCGATGGCGAGACCTACCGTGGCGCGCTCTCTGTAGACTATGGTGTCGGAGCAGAGCTGGAGATCGGCATAGAACTCCCCCTCCTCAGCCACAGAGGAGGTCGCCTCGACAGTTTTATCGAAGGGTGGCACGACACATTCGGCCTGCCGCAGGGGATTCGTGACCAGACGTCACGCAATCAGCTCGATTACAGCTACTCTCGATTGGGTGGTCAGGGGTTCAGCCTGCAATCGGACACGACCGGGATAGGGGACCTCTCTCTGCGGGGAGCCTGGCAGTACTGGCGCAACGATGAGAAGAATCAGGCGCTGGCCCTGCGGGTCAGCCTCAAGTTGCCGACCGGCAGTGCCGAGAAACTGACCGGCAGCGGCAGCACCGATCTGGCCATCTGGCTGAGCGGAGAAGAGCGCCTGCAGACCGACGCCGGACAACTCTTTCTTTATGGCGGCGGCGGTGGTCTCATCTCAAGTGATGGAGACCTGCTCTCCGATCAGCGGAACAACCTTGTCGGATTTGTCACTCTCGGTTGTGGTTGGCAACCGTGGTCGAGCCTCGGGTTACAGCTACAGTTTGACGGAAACAGTCCGTTTTACCAGAAGAGTCGCTTGCGTGAACTCTCTGGCTATTCCGGGCAGATATCGATTGGCGGGAGTCTCTCTCTAGCGGAACAAACGGTATTAGAACTGGCGGTCGTTGAAGATATTATCGTCGGAACGGCGCCGGACGTCGTCTTTCATTTTGCTCTCAGGCAGCAATTTTAAGGATAAATGCCTCAAACCATCACGAACCGCAAAAATTCCGCCAGGAAGAATACGCCTGATCCGGGTCGATCCGTTCCGTACAGTTTTTAAAGGAGTAGCCGGTCAAAAGTATTGCAATCTCTTGCTTCAGGTTGGCAAGGCTCCCATGAATCAATCCCTTATCAAACCCCTTCTCCCCGAGTTTCAAAACCAGATCCAGCGCAACGATGCGACTGATGACCTCCCCAAACGCTACCAATTTGCGTTGCGACATCGACATATCGATCTCGAATTCAACCAGTGTCTTGAGCTGACCACTGGCACGGCGGGTTAAATCAAAACCCTTTAGATAGCGGAACAGGTTTGTCTCGCAGGCAACCTTCATTTGCTTGATCAAGGCTTCCGAGATCTGTGCATAGAGGATGTCGTTCGACCCTTCAAAAATCTGGAAGGGGCGACTATCGACAACCGCGCGCCCCGCAAAATGATCGAGTCGATACCCTTTGGCTCCGACCAGTTGCAGCAGCGATTGGGAAGCCTCCTGCATCAGGTCGGTGATGCAGCCTTTGATCGTATTCGCCTCAAGACCGTGAGTTGCCAGATTATTCTCAAGTCCGGCACGTTCGCTACTGTGAAGACACATTGCCGAGCAGATCGTAAGGGCAGACTGGATCTTCGCCAGACGGGCCTGCACCTGATCGTAGCTGAACAGACTCTTTCCACCGACCATCCGGTCACGACAGTGCACGGAAGCTTCATGAAGAATGCGGGTCAGAAAACCTATCGCCATCGCCGGAAACTGCATGCGGCTGCGATGCAGTGTATCAAGCATCATTTTGATGCCGGTACTCTTCGGCACCAGACGATGGGTCGCGGGGATAGTGACGTCGATGCGGTTGCGGCCGTAGGGGATCATGTATAAGCCGAGATTATTGAACCTCTCTTCAACGACAACCTGCTGCCCGTAAGCGTTGGCATCACAAATAAAAAAGTCGATATCCCGGCCGAGCCCCTTTGGCGGATTTAACTGGCGTGCAGTGAGCAACCAGTAATCTGCCCAACCGGTCAGCCCGGCCCAATGCTTGACACCTTGCAGATGGTATTGGCCGTCCTGTTCTCGCCAGGAGCTCTGCATATGCAGCGCGTCACTCCCATAATCCGGCTCAGTGATCATCAGGCCACCCATCTTGCGGTGCTGCACGAAATCCGTTAACAGAGCCGCCCTGGTAGTTTCCTGGCCATATTTGGCGACCGGCTGGATAAAGAGGGCCCAGTTGATGCCAAAGACCAGCGCCAGAGAGAGAGATTCGTAAGAGGCGGCTTCGACAAGAGCAATCCCCTCCTGCAGATTCCCGCCCCGACCGCCATACTCAGTCGGAATAAAGGTCGAAAATGGGGAGCAAGCCATGACATCACGCAAAACGTAGGGGGGCAAGCCGCGATTGAGGCTGAGCTGGTCCACATCTTCTCGTACCCGGAAGACATTTTCCAAAGTGGTTTTGAACGTCTCTAAAAACTGGGGGAAAGGGGTCGAACTGTCGACCTGTTCCGGCCTGACCGGAATGGCCTGTTTATCAGAAGGGTTCATCGATTCAGTCCTCAGGTTGTAAGTAAAAGAGGAGATGCTGACCTTCATTGTATCGTTGCGTAGCCAATCTGCAAGGTTCACCCCGGAAGAGAACAGCCTGGAGCGAGAGAAAGGGGTGACGGCTGAGAATCAGACAAGCTCGGCGAGAAACCGACCTTTAAAGTCTTGTCTCTCGCCCGTTCGCTGCGCTCTCCAGAGTTCACAGAGTGAATCTAAGGCCTTTCGGGTTTACCTATAAAAAAGGTTTTGCCCTTCTCTGCGTTCTCTGCGGACTCTGCGAGATGCTGATTTTTAAGGCCGGATCGAGCGTCAGACGATCCTCCAGATCAATCTTTGAGCCACCCTTTTTCCTTAAAAAACAGCTCCAAACGATCGATCGCCCTGTCGATATTCTCCAGAGAATTGGCATAGGAAAAACGCAAAAACCCTTCCGCCCCTTCGCCGAAATCGATCCCGGCGGTCACCGCGACGCCGGTCTCTTCCAGAATCTCTTTTGACAGCGCCAACGAATCGTGACTGATGTGTCGGGCATCTGCCAACACATAAAAAGCACCGACCGGCATCCGCTGAACCCCGAGACCGAGCCGCCGCAGGCGTGGAACAATATGTTTGCGCCGCTCATCGTACGCTCCCCGCATGGTTGCAACCGTCTCATCACAGTCGCGCAGAGCGGCGACCCCTCCAGCCTGAACAAAATTATTGGCACTGATCAGAAAATTCTGATGCAGGCTCTGCAGCACCCGGACCGACTGTTGCGGCGCGATGAGGTAACCGAGCCGCCAACCGGTCATGGCGTACGCTTTTGAGAAGCCACCAAGGACAAAGGCATCGGGCGTAAATTCGAGAATACTCCGCTCCTCCCCTTCATAGGTCAGGCCGTGATAGATCTCATCGGAGACCACCGGAATCGGAAGATCCGCCAACGCTTCGAGCTCTGCAGCTGAAAGGGTCGACCCGGTCGGATTTGAGGGGGAGTTGACCAGCAGCGCGCGGGTTTTCGGCGTGATAAAATTAAGCACATCCTCCGCTCGCGGCTGAAACCCATCTTCGAGCCGCGTCTTCAGAAACCGCGCCTTGCCACCGACGAAACGGATAAAATTCGGATAACAGGCATAGCTTGGGTCGGGGAGAATGACATCGTCGCCGTCATCGAGCAGCGAAGCAAACAACAACAGCATCAGTGGACTGGTGCCAGAGGAGACCAGCACCTGACCCGGGTCGACAGAAACACCGTAGCGCCGTTTATAAAATGCAGCGATCTCCTGACGCAAATCGAGCCGCCCGAGGGAATGAGTGCAATTGGTTTCGCCCCCCTCCATCGCCTGCCGCGCCGCATCGATAACCGGCTGCGGAGTCGGAAAATCGGGTTCCCCCAGACAGAGATAGATAACATCACGCCCGGTCGCTTCAAGCTCTCTGGCCCGCTCCATCACCTCCATCGCCAGAAACGGCGTCACAGCACCGGCCCGACTAGCGATATGAATCCGTTTTTCTTTCGATGTCATGTTTTTAACCCCCCTTATAAAAGAAGACTAACCGCACAATGCAGTAAAAACAACAGGTTATAACGAATTACCGCAATAAAAAAAGCCCCGACAATTAAATATCTCTTCATTTATTCTACAGACCATTAACTTTTAAAGTCAATTTCTGTCAAAATTTATTCACTAGCGCCGTTAGCTTACTACATTATTTTGCCTAAGAGAGAGACGGGTTGGGATTTATTCGAGACACGACACAACAAAGAGGCCGGTCCCTGTACTGGAACCGGCCTCTTTGACTCGTCATGACAGGTGCCAATCAGGTAAACAACAACTTCCGCTCCAAGTCCATAGAGCGTGACACCGATTTGGCAGCATCGACCGTGATCAATCCATTTTTACAGAGATCAACCAGATGCTGATCCATGGTCTGCATATGATATTCGGAGCGACCGTTTTCAATATGTTTCTCGATCTCACTGAGACGCCCTTCACGGATACAAGCCTGAATCGTGGTTGTGGTCCGCATCACTTCAACCACCGGAATCAGCATCTCACCAGATTTATCCTTAACCAGACGCAACGAGACGGTTGCAACCAGGATATCGGCGAGGCGTTGACGGACGATTTCCTGCGCCTCGGGTGGGAAGTTGCCGAGAATACGATTGATGGTAGAGACCGCTCCTTGTGTATGCAGGGTCGAGAAGACGAGATGACCGGTCTCGGCCGCCTTAATACAGGAATCGATCGTTTCAAGATCGCGCATCTCACCAACCATAATCACATCCGGGTCCATGCGCAACGCCGCCTTCAAGGCATGGCTGAACCCTTCGGTATCAATACCGACCTCACGCTGAATAATACAGCTTTTCCCCGACTTGAAAATAAACTCAATCGGATCTTCAACCGTAATAATATTATAATCCTGCTTCTGGTTCAGCAGATTAATCATCGAGGCAAGAGTGGTTGACTTGCCGTTACCGGTCGGACCGGTGACGAGAATCAAACCGTTTGGCGCCTTGATGATTTCCTGTAAAACGGCCGGGAGATTCAATTCCTGCAACGTGCCGATCTGCGGTGGAATCACGCGCATGACGATCCCGAAACTGCCACGTTGCTTAAAGATGCTGACGCGAAAACGGCCACCATCATCGAGGGAGTAGGAGGCATCGGTCTCGCGAATATCATCCGTCAGGGTTCGGCCGTTACTCTCCATAATTGTACTCGCAATAAACTCGGTATCCGCCGGCGTCAGATGCGCCAGTTTTGAACGAATCAATTGCCCCCGCCCCCGGAAGAACGGCGGATTGTCAACTTCAAAATGGACATCCGACACCCGCTTCTCAAAGGCAATTCCGAGAATCTGATTCAATATTGTTGCATCCATTATCTCACCTCATATTCTTGAACGTCTGGCAACTCGACGTAAGAAATCGATTAAACTCCGGCGTATTCCAACGCCTCGGCAACCTGATCAATCATCATTTCCAAAATTTCAACCGGAACTTCTGCTTTGGCCTCATTGCCGAAATCAGCATAGACGATAAAGATCGACCGACCGAATCGTTTGACCGGCAAAAGGAGGATCGTCGGATCGGTCGGAGCGCCAAACTTATCCTGCAACTGCGACTTAACGGCATCATCGGTCGGACCGCAATAGAAGAGTCCTGACGTTGCCGACTGCTGCAGCAACGAACTCTCTTTGAGCAACAGTTCAAAGCCGAGAGCCGGAGCAATCCCCTCCTCCCTAACCTGAGCAATGCCGATCGATTTTTCAGCAAACAAACCATTCGGCCGCACGACCAGGGTCAAGGCCCGATCAAAGATCGTCGCAGTAAACTGCAAGACCCCATCTGCGATTTCGGTCGCCGTTTTCAGCTCCGGCAACACCGCAAGAAACTCATTGAGACGACGGACAACCGAAACCTGACGCGGAGGTGCCGACTCGGTCTTCGTCGTGGCAGCCGTGTCTTCCAACCCCTGATAGACCCCGGGGATCTTCCGCTCCAGATTATCGAGATCATCCAGTCCCAAAAGGTCGGCAGTAATTCCGACCTCTGCCACGGTATCCTCTTCTTCGAGGGTCAGCTCTCCATCCCGCATCTTTTCATCAAACATACAGAGAGCGTCCATCAGGATACTCTGCACATCCACATTAATTTCCCGCTCAATCTCATCGGGGTAGTACTTGAATTCGTCGGACGCGACCTCATCCTTCGCATCCAGGGTAAAGGTCCCTTTACGCCAGGTGAGAACTTCAACCAGGGTCAGCTCAATCAGAGCTTTCAGCGCTGCGTACGCCTGCTGCTCTTCTACCATCCCCCAATCAAGCAGGGTCACGATGAGCGGCCGACGCGGCGTTCCCGGGGTGTGTTGGATGCCCAGAGCTTCTTGCAGGACCGCTTCAGAAATGGCACCATGCGCGACCAGAATATCGCCGATACGGATACCATTATTCAGATGACTGGCTCCGACGATATAGCCATTTTTAAAGACAAACTGACTCTCGCCACGCTTTCCATTGACGTGCAAGATCCCGGAATTACGTGTCGAGTGCATTAACTGGATAACATCAACAATGGGAAGATCTTCAAGATCACCGGTAAAAGCCATTTAAACAACCTCTTGTTAAATATGCACTCTCGAATAAGAACTTGCGGTCTCCCCCTCCAATCATCCATGCAAACGGTACAACTTAACTCAAAACAGCGCGCAAATTCAAGAGGTTCGATGCTGCAACAGGACAATAACTCATAATAGTCAAATTATTAAGGAGTCAAAAACAAAAAAAAATTTGAATGGAAATCGAAAATGCCCGGATCAGAACGGTACCTTCCCCTCCCGAATTCTGGGGATAAATTCCTGCTCGATCGCATACGCACGCCCTGGAGCAGAGAGAAAAACATGAAAACGAAGAAGGGGGGAGATCGCCAAATAGACCAACCCTCTCTGTATCAGGGTTTGAAGAGACTTATTGACTCTCTTTTTTCCGAGAAAAAGTGCGCCATCAAGCTGTTTGCGGGTCAGCCCCCTGTCACCGGTTTGTGCCAACCGCCTTAATACCATGATTTCAAAATCGTTTAATGGCGAGGAGAGCGGTTGACCAATAGAGCTCTCTATTTCGGCCTCACCCAAAGAGCCCCCTTCGCCCTTTTCGGCCCGCTTCAAAAGCTTTCTAATTTTCGCAGCCGTCCGTTTCCATGCAGGGTATATTCCGACCAACAAAAACAGAAACAGAAAAAACAGAACCTGAACAGACAGCGGGAGATCGAATTCCGACACAACAAGCCCCCCTCTCTTGGTGGGATGCTTAACAAAACGGTGTAGTGACTATTAAAAAGTTAGAACGATCCGGCGGAATGTCAAATGACATCAGAGAATTAATGCTGACTTCGAATATGAAATGAGATTACCGATGTAACGGCTTTAAAAACTCCTCCACATCTTTTACACGTAGGGCGTCATTCCTTGATTCAGAACTATTTAATATGCAACAACGGTTCACGCGCCTCCGGCACTTCTTGAACAGGCGCCCCATTCCGCTGAAACGCATCGAGCGGTACCTGCATCGCCAGCATCCCGAAAGAAGTCACAGTCAGCAGGGCGAGAAAAGCGACGCCAACGAAGATCCGCCTCCCTGGAGTCACCTCATAGTAACGGGCCTTTTCTACCTTTGAGCGTTTAGAGGTCGAATAGATCTGATAGCTCCCCATAATGACAATGAGGGCAATGATCGGCGACCAGGTGAGGTAAAACAGACCGAGCGCCCCGACCAGACCGACTATCCATAATTTCGGGCTGATAGCACCAATAATCCGTCCACCATCAAGCGGCGAGATCGGCAACAGGTTGAACAGATTAAGCAAAAACCCGGACATCGCAAGGGCATACCAGAAAGGATCGTCGGTCATAAAACCGGCTCCGGCACAACCAATCGCACCGATCGTGCCGAGCAGCGGTCCACCATAGGCCATCACCGCTTCATCAAAAGCATTATCGGGCATCTGCTTCATCCCAATAACTGCCCCCATAAACGGTATGAACATCGGTGCTGTCGCTTTTATTCCCATCATCCGTAGCGCGATCACATGCCCCATTTCATGAATAAACAACAGCGCTACAAAACCGACCGCAAACGGCCACCCCCAAAACACGGCATACGCCCAGATGCTGATCAACATGGTGATGAAGGTTTTGAACTTGCCGATCTGCAGGATGAATCCGAGATATTTGAGCTTGCCGAAAAGAAATATTAGCATCACCCCGATCGGGCCGAGCCTGCTCAGCAGACCTTTTTTCGGCGGTGGCGGGTTCGGGGTTGGATCATAGGTATAGGTATGGTTGTTTTCAGGATCTGACTGCTGATCGTTCATCTTTATATCCAATGGACAGAATTTGTCTGGTTAGGTTTTTCGCAGGATAGTTTATTTCGGGAGAAGGTGCCAGCAATATTTAATTGGTAAATTACACCATTGCAGGCCCGAACACCGGAGTGATAAATATCTCCTCTGCAGAGACAGAAGGGATTCATAAATGAGTATTGCCAGAAAGAAGCTGGGCCGAAATTGGGGCAACCGAGCATGGGTCCTTCAGAACCTCAATGAGCTGGCAGCCTATCTGGCGCGGAACAATACCTATGAGCGAACCAATGCTATCGATCCCCGGCAGATGGGACTGTTTTGATAAAGTTGTGAAAGGCGATTAATAGTGGTATAAAGATCCCTCGAATCATATTGATTTGGAGGGGTTATGGTTTAATCAAGGAAACATTTGTGGGCGTCAGCTGCTGAAAAGCGGGTGGCGTTTTTTTGTTTTTAATTTGAGCTTAGAGGGTAGCAAATACCCATTAGTCAAACCCGACAATGCAAGCTTTCCCCCGTGCTTCGGATAGAGGTAATAAAGTGAATGAAATCATGAGAGAAAAATTGATCTCCGTCGCAAAATCTGGGAGAGTAACTTACTACAGCGAAATTGCTCCTATTGTCGATTTAGATATGGGCAATCCCGATGATCGAAATAAAATAAGCAACATACTTGATGAAATATCATCACATGAACATGACAAAAATAGACCATTATTGTCAGTTGTGGTTATTCATCGACAAGACAACATCCCCGGAAATGGTTTTTTTTACACTCGCACAAAGACTTGGCTTTAATGGTACTAGTGATAGGGTTATCTTTTTCGCAAATGAGCTAAGGCGTACTCACGACTATTGGCAAAAGGCAGCCTCAGGAAAAGGGGATATTGTAGATAAGTAACAACTGACTAAAATCGCGTATCCCCTAGAAAACTTAGTAAAGGGGGAAGGTTTGACAAGTTGACAAACTTAGAGGGTAGCAAATACCCATAAGTCAAACCTGCCACCGTAATCATGGAAATCGGGGGGGCAGCATATGTAATTCTAAATTAAATATACTGCCCCCGAACTCCTTTTCTACACGTTTGCACTTAAAGGCTATCAATTAATGACGATTCCTACTGTGGACATACCTTTACCACTTCGGCACGCACTCGAGTCAGGCGAATGTGTTCTGTTCCTCGGCGCTGGAATTGGCGAACACCTCCATCGTCCAGACGGTACAAGCCTTCCTGATGCTGCTGGTCTAGCCCGCGAAATTGCAACACAATTTTCACTTGATACTACTTCGGAAGATCTTTCAAAGGTAGCCGAGCTTCTACAAATTCGAGGTCTAAAGGATGAACTCGATGACTTCATTCGTAGACGTTTTGCGGACTTGACCCCTGACGAAACCATTCAATGGCTTTGTTCTCGCCGGTGGCGCGCAATATACACAACAAACTATGATCGGGGTATTGAACGCGGTTATGAATTGCTGTCTGCCCCCCCTCAGCAGCCGATACCTGTCGCCATTACTTCTGATCTTGTACATATTGATCCCCGCTTTGAAGTACCTGTCTACCACATTCATGGAGCGATATTTGGTCAAAAACAGAATATCGTGATCTCTCAAACCGACTACATGAAATTTCGTGAAACGCGACGAATGCTCTTTGAAATACTGAAACAAGAATTTTCGACATCCACTATCTTATATATCGGATACAGTAATAGAGATCCGAATTGGGCCCTTCTGTTAAACGAGATCGCCGAAGAGTTTCAGCCGTCCAAATTACCAAGTGCTTTCCGGGTGGTGCCAAATACAGATAAGGACGATGCTGAAATTCTAAAAGCAAGAGGTGTTGAGACTATTAATGCAGACTTGAAACAGTGCGTTGCCGCTGCCATAGCTCAATTGGAGCCATTTCAGGTCGATGACGGTCGTCTAAAGTCTCTTCAGAAAACAGTACCAAGCCACCTTCTTGATGCATTCGAGAATAACCCCACGCCTGTAATACGACTCATTACATCATGGCAGTATGTCAATGAAGCACCTTTTTCGGACAGCCCAAATTCTCATCAATTTTTTCGAGGAGATATCCCAAACTGGTCCTTAATTGGAGCCGAGATCCCTTTCAAGCGAGATGTTGAATCATGTCTATATGAGGACACGCTGGATTACATTACCAGCGATGCCAAGCGGCCAGCTTCTCTCATCGCTTTAGGTCCAGCTGGGTATGGAGTAACAACAATCCTCATGAATCTGGCCGCTCGTCTAGTAAAAGAGCGTGTAGGCCCGATTTACTTCTTAAAACCAGGTGCCGATCTTCTTGAAGGTGACATAGACTTTGCGATAGATGCTGCAGGCACAGAAGTTCCCTGCTTTATAGTAGATAATGCCGCTGATCGTGCCAATCAACTTCAGAACACAATTGCTCGACTACGTGACGAAAAGCGGGCTGCGTTATTTATTTGCGGTTCTCGCATAAACGAGTGGCGTCAACGAAATGTTCGTCTTCCTTTAAAAGAGCATGAGGTAGATCCTCTCTCGGATGAGGAAATTGAAAGACTGTTGGATTGTCTCCAGGCGAATCATGAACTGAACAAGCTTGAGCCACTCACGAGAGATCTCCAGCGTGCTGTAATTCGAGAAAAACACGGCAAGGAGCTTCTTGTTGTGATGCGAGAAGCCTCCGAAGATAAGCAGTTTGATGCTATTCTCGAAAATGAGTTCTTTGGTGTCGACGATGATAAATGTCGAGAGATATATCTCACTGTTTGTTGCTTTCATCAGCATGGAAGTTATATTCGCAACACCTTGCTGAGTGACATAAATGATTTGTCATTGATGGACTTTCACGAATGTATAAAAAACAGATTAGACGGTGTTATATTGGCAGAATGTATTGATGCGGCTACTGGTCAATATGCATATCGCGCACGCCATAGGACCATTGCACACATAGTTTGGGCACGTTGCGGTGAAAACGCTCTAAAAGATAACATCCTACAAAAAGCACTCAGGCATCTAAACTTGAACCATCGAGCAGACGTCAACGCATTTGAAAAATTCATCCGTGACGATTGGCTTGTCGATAGCATTAGGGGGCTAGAAGGTAAAATCAAGTTCTTTGACCTAGCTTGCAAGAAAGAGCCCGAAAGCCCTTACGTTCGACAATACTATGCTCGAATGTTGTATCGTGCGGATCAAACAGATCTTGCGCTCTCACAAGTGGAACAAGGCATCGCAATAAACCCCAAAGCACCTCCACGGGTTTTGATACACACAAAAGGCACAATTCTCGGTGCCTTAGCGTTAAAAGCGGAGAATGTAGACATCGGAAGACGTCGCCTTGCTCAAGCGGAGGATGCACTACGTACAGCAATGAAACAAAGTCAGAGAGACTCCTATACCTATCAGTCCCTCGCAAGTCTCTATTTAAATTGGGCCAAGCAATCAAGGATCGTCGAAGAAAGTGCTACATATTTGACAAAAGCAGAGGAGACGGTAAGCGAAGGCCTCCGTCACTGTAGGGATAAGGATAGACTCTGGATTGTATCGGCGGACATCGAACAATGGTTAGGAAATCAGCCATCTCAGCTCAAAGCACTTGAAACTGCGGTTAAAGAAAGCCCTGGTAGCATCATCGCGCGCTATCTTCTTGGCAAAGAGTACCGTCGACTAAAACGCTACCCTGATGCCCTCATAGTCTTGGAGCCCAACATCAAGAGCCATCCAGACGAATTTCGCTCTTTTATTGAATATGCTCTTTCCCTGAGGGCGGCCAAAAAACCTTTGCGAGAGTCTATTGCAGTTCTAGAAATTGCTTCAGTTGCGGGGCTTAGCGATGCTCGGTATATTGCTCATTTAGGAGGAATGCACTTCTTGAACGCTGATTTTAAGTCAGCTGAATCTGTTTTTGCTGAAGTGGAACGCCGCGATCTCCCTCCATCTGAACTTCACAAAGATTATTTTCAACCACTGAACCCCGATACGGGAGAACCTCTAGAGTTAGTTGGAAAAGTCATAGTCAGGTTGCCCACGTATTCTCTCATTGAGGCCGAAGGATATCCTCCCTTTTTCTGTCATTCCTCAAAGTACAAGGGTCTAACACTCAAGAAAGGCATGCGATTATTGTTTAAAGTTGGATTCTCTCCCAAAGGAGCTATAGCACTCCACCCAAGGGAGGCTGCTTAAAGCCAGGCACTAGTGGACGATGTTGACAAGTTGATAAACGCAAATTAGAAATCCGGGGACAGTATAAAATGGCGCTAGTTTAAGGGGGCGCAGCACAGTATTTGCTCCGGTGCGGGATCACCCTCATTTCATGCCGCGGGGAGGTCATCCTCTGGTAATTTTTAGGTCGCTGTTTAACACATCGTGGTTCACTT